>Ga0207708_10000006_pt1 | contig 266916 bp, 229 predicted proteins | sample KBSK5101metaG_FD_184340 | JGI IMG/M metagenome (GOLD analysis project Ga0207708, IMG submission 184340) | Corn, switchgrass and miscanthus rhizosphere microbial communities from Kellogg Biological Station, Michigan, USA - KBS K5-10-1 metaG... | ecosystem: Host-associated > Plants > Roots >...
ACGCTGCCCTCGGGTGTGAGTTTCACTGACAACGGCAACGGGACGGCCACCCTGGCCGGTACCCCGGCGGCCAACACCGGCAACAGCTACTCGCTCACCTTCACCGCCAGCGACGGGATCACCCCGAACGGCACCCAGCTGTTCACGCTGACGGTGAACCAGCCGCCGAGGATCACCAGCACCGACCACGCCACCTTCACCGCCGGGGTCGCGGACTCGTTCACGGTGACCACCGCGCCGGGCGTTCCGGCGGCGACCACGATCACCAAGACCGGCAGCCTGCCGGCGGGTGTGACGTTCACCGACAACGGTGACGGCACCGCCACCCTGGCCGGCACCCCGGTAGCCGGCACGGCCGGCAGCTACCCGTTGACGATCTCGGCGACCAACGCTACCGGAACCCGGCAGCAGTCGTTCACCCTCACGGTGCAGCCACCGAACTCCCCGCCGGTGCTCACCAGCGCGAACAACGCAACTTTCCGCAAGGCAAGCGTGGGCAGCTTCACGGTGACCACCACGGCCGGATACCCGACCGCGACCACCATAACGAAGACCGGCACGTTCCCGGCCGGGGTGACGTTCACCGACAACCACAACGGCACAGCCACCATCGCCGGCACCCCGACTCAGACCGGTGCCTTCACCATCACCATCACGGCCAACAACGGCATCAACCCGAACGCGACGCAGACCTTCACCTTGACCGTGACCGCACCACCGGCGATCACCAGCGCGAACACCACCACGTTCACCTCGAACGTGACGGGTCAGTCGTTCACGGTGACCACCACCGGCTACCCGGCGGCGGCCATCACCGAGACCGGTGCCCTGCCGGCCGGGGTGACGTTCACCGACAACGGCAACGGGACCGCCACCATCGCCGGCACCCCGACCCAGACCACCAGCACCAACTACACCCTCACCATCAAGGCCGCCAACGGGATCAGCCCGGACGCGACCCAGGCCTTCACCCTCAAGGTGACCGCAGTCGCCGCGGTGCCGCTGCCGGCCGCACAGTCGACGTCGGCAGGCACGCTCGGTGGGGTGCCGTCGAGGGTCTACGTCAACCAGGTGCTGACGGTGACCGGCACCGGCTACAAGCCCGGCGCCCCGATCGAGATCGGCTGGTACTTCGACAGCGCCGGCGGGTCGAAGCTGACCATCCTCGGCCACACCTTCGCCACCGCCGCGGGCACCTTCAGCACCCAGATCACCGTCGCCGACAACACCGGCGCCAAGAGAGTGGTCTCCTCCGGCATGGGCTCCAACGGCTTGGCGCGCCACCTCGGCGCGGACACATACGTCAGCCCAGGATGAGCAACAGGTAGAAACCCCACCGCCTCGCGAAAGGCGGCACGAACAACAGGGGTAATGCGGCTCGGTCGCTGGACCGGGCCCGTCGCTGCCACCTAGGTTACGGACGTGACCGCGCCACCTACCCCGACCTGGACCTCGGCCGGCAACCCGCGGGCCTGGCGGGCTCCGGCCCTCGACAGCAGCCCGGTCGACTTCCACCGCGGCCTGCCCGGCTACCAGCCGTCCCGCCTGGTCGAGGCGCCGGCGCTGGCCGCCGAGCTCGGCGTCGGCCGAGTGCTGGTCAAGGACGAGTCGAACCGGTTCGGCCTGCCGGCGTTCAAGATCCTCGGTGCGTCCTGGGCGGTCGAGCGCGCGCTGGCCGACAGCACGAGCGAGGTCACGGCGCTGGTCGCCGCCACCGACGGCAACCACGGCCGGGCGGTGGCCCGGCTGGCCGCCCAGCGCGGGCTGGCCGCGCGGATCTTCGTGCCCGTCGGTGTGCATCCGGCTGCCGTCGCGGCGATCAGCGGCGAGGGTGCGACCGTCACCACGGTGCCGGCCGGCTACGACGCCGCGGTGGCCGCCGCCGTGGCCGACGCCGAGCGCACCGGCGCACTGCTGGTACAGGACACCGCCTGGCCCGGCTATGAGCAGATCCCGAACTGGATCGTCGCCGGCTACACCACGTTGTTCGTCGAACTGGACGAGCAACTCGACGGCTCGGTCCTCGACCTGCTGGTGGTTCCGGTCGGCGTCGGCTCGCTGGCCCAGGCCGCGATCGGCCACTACCGGCGGCCCGGCATCGAGCAGCCTCCCGCACTGCTGTCCGTCGAGCCCGCGACGGCCGCCTGCGTGCTGGCCAGCCTGCAGCGCGACGAGCTGACCAGCATTGCCACCTCACCCACCATCATGTCCGGCTTGTGCTGCGAGACGCCGTCCGCCGCCGCGTGGCCCTACCTGCGCAACGGGCTGGACGCCGCCGTGGCCGTGACCGACGCCGACGCCCTCGGCGCGGCCGGCGATCTGAGCGCCGCCGGCGTGCCCGGTGGTCCGTGCGGTGCGGCCACCCTGGCGGCCGCCCGACGGCTCCTCGCCGAGCCCGAACTCCGCGAGCACCTGATGATCACCCCGGAGTCCACCGTGGTGCTGCTGTCCACCGAGAGCAGCACCGCCAACCCGAGCGCGAACACAAGCGAGCCCGGATGACCAGGCCGGCGCTGACCATCGACGGCGACCGGCTGTGGCGGTCGCTGATGGAACTGGCCGAGATCGGCAGCTACTCCGACGAGCGCACCGGACTGCGCGGCGTCAACCGGCTGGCCCTCACCGACGCCGACGCCGCCGGCCGCCGGCTGGTGATCGGCTGGTTGCGTGAGGCCGGCCTGGACGTCCGGATCGACCCGATGGGCAACGTCATCGCCCGCCGGGCCGGCACCGATCCCGGCGCCGCACCGGTCGTCACCGGCTCGCACCTCGACAGCGTTGCCACCGCCGGCGCCTTCGACGGCTGCCTCGGGGTGCTGGGCGGCCTGGAGGTGGTGCGCACCCTGGACGAGCGCGGCATCCGCACCCGGCGCCCGATCGAGGTGGTGGTGTTCACCGAGGAGGAGGGCGTCCGGTTCGGCACCGACATGCTCGGAAGTGCCGTTGCTGCCGGGCGGATCCCGATCGAGGTCGCGCACGATCTGACCGACCGCGACGGGATCGCACTCGGCGCGGAGCTGCAACGCCTGGGCTTCGCCGGCGACGGCCCGGCCCGGTTCGAACCGCCGCACGCCTACGTGGAATGCCACATCGAGCAGGGTCCGGTGCTGGCCCGGGCAGGGCTGACCGTCGGGGTGGTCACCGGAGTGCAGGGCATCTCCTGGCAGCAGGTCACGATCACCGGACGGGCGGCGCACGCCGGCACCACCCCGACCGCGCTGCGCGCCGATGCCGGCATCCCGGCGGCCCGGATCGTGCTGCGGTTGCGGGAGATGGTCGATTCCGGCGGGTACGGCGACCTGCGCGCCACCGTCGGGCACCTGGCCGTGCACCCGGACCTGACCAACATCGTGCCGGCCAGCGCCGAACTGACCGTCGACCTGCGCAATCCCGACGACGAGCAGATGGCCCGGGCCGAGGCCGACCTGGCCGGCTACCTCGAGAGCCTCAACGGATCCGGCATCGGCGTGCACACCAGGAGGATGGCCAAGACCGGGCACGTGCCCTTCGACGACCGCATCCAGCAGGTGATCGCGACGGCGGCCGACGACCACGGCCTGGACCACCAGCCGCTGCTGTCCGGTGCCGGCCACGACGCCCAGGAGATGGCCGCGATCTGCCCGGCCGCCATGATCTTCGTCCGGGGCGAGTACGACGGCATCAGCCACAACCCGCGCGAGTACTCCACTCCCGAGGCCTGCGCCCGGGGGATCGACGTGCTGGCCACCACCCTGGTCCGGCTCGCCGACGAGGACTGACGCCGATGGCCGACCCGCGCACCCAGGACGCCTGACGGGCCAAGCCCGGCCGGATGTCGCGACCGGCCGGGCACTGGAGCAGACTGCAGCGGTGACCGGTGTGCCGATCCTGCTCGACCTGGCCGGGCGGCGGGTGGTGCTGGTCGGCGGCGGCTCGGTGGCGGCCCGCCGGGCGGCGACCTTCGCCGAGGCCGGCGCCGAGGTGCTGGTGATCGCGCCGGACCTGGTCGGGCAACTGGAGGATCTCGCCGCCGCGGGGGTGCGGCTGCTGCGCCGGCGCTACCGGCCCGGCGACCTGGCGCGCGCCTGGCTGGCGGTGGCCGCGACCGACGATCCGGTGACCAACGCCGCCGTCGCCGCGGAGGCCGCGCGGATGCCGATCTTCTGCATCCGCGCGGACCAGGCCGATGCCGGCACCGCCCGGATGCCGGCGGTGCTGCGCAGCGGTGAGCTGACCGTGTCGGTGAACGCCGGCGGCGATCCGCGCCGGGCCGCCGAGCTGCGCGACCTGATCGCAACCGCGCTCGACACCGGTGCCCTGGTCAGCCGGCCGGTACGCCCGCCCGGTGCCGGCAGTGTCGCGCTGGTCGGCGGTGGCCCGGGCGACCCGGAGCTGATCACGGTTCGGGGCCGCCGGCTGCTGGCCGAGGCCGACGTGGTGGTCACCGACCGGCTGGCACCCCGGGCGCTGCTGGACGGCCTGGCCGCCGGGGTGGAGATCATCGACTGCGGCAAGTCCGCACACCGGCACAACCTCACCCAGGACGAGATCAACGCGGTGATCGTCGACCGGGCCCGGCGGGGCAGCCGGGTGGTGCGGCTCAAGGGCGGCGATCCGTTCGTCTTCGGCCGGGGTGGTGAGGAGGTGGCCGCCTGCCTGGCCGCCGGGATCGACGTGCAGGTGGTGCCGGGGATCACCTCGGCGATCGCGGCACCGGCGGTGGCCGGAATTCCGGTGACCCACCGCGGCCTAGCGGCCGACTTCGCGGTGGTGTCGGGGCATCGCGACCCCGGACGTGCCGAGGCCGGCTGGAACTGGGCGGCGCTGGCTACCGGGCCCGCGACGCTGGTGGTGCTGATGGGTATGGAGGGGCTGGCCGGCATCGCCGCCGAACTGATCGAGCACGGCCGGCCGGGGAACACCCCGGCCGCGGCGATCTCCCGGGCCACCCTGCCCGGCCAGCAGGTGGTCCGCTCGACGCTGGCCGAGCTGGCGGCCGAGGTGCGGCGGGCCGGGGTGGGCGCTCCGGCGGTGGTGGTGATCGGGGCGGTGGCCGCTCTCGGCGGCGACTGAGGCGGTGTTGTCAGAGGCTGTCTCTAACCTGCGGGCATGGCCTTCTTCCTCGCCGTCCGAGCCGCCATTCGACCCGCTTCCCGACCCGCGGCGACGGGTACTGGACAGTCGATCGAAGCGTGCTACTGTTCGAACATACGTTCGAATGATCGCTCGAACCGTTCCAGCGAGGGGAGCCCGGCATGACCAGTCCGCTGCCGGCCAGCGTGGAGTCGTTGCTGTCCCAGGCCAAGACCACCTGGGCCGAGGCCGTCCTCGAGCCCCGAGCCACCGAGAAGTACCGCTCCGCCCATCTCGCCGCCCTGCGTGCCGCAGCCGCGCTGCTGGCGCTGCGGGCGCGGCCGGTCGCGGCCAGCCGGCGCCGGCCCACCAGCGCGTGGGTGCTGCTCGAGGCGGTCGCGCCGGAACTGTCGGAATGGACGCTGTACTTCGCCGACAGCGCCCGGCGCCGGGCGGCCATCGAAGCCGGGGTTACCAGCGTGGTCTCCGAGCGCGACGCCGACGACCTGCTGCGTGCGGCCGGTGAGTTCCTCGCGATCGTCGAACGGATGGTCGGCGGCCTGGTGCTCGGAGTCGCCAGTTGATTCATCGCCCGGGCTAGTGTCTGTACTCGTGGCTAGCGATGCGCCGGACCTGGCAGCGGGCCGCAGCCGGCTGGCCGATCCCGCTGAGGTTGCTCCTGCCGCTGTGGCCGGCCCGACCGACGCTGCGGCCTGGCCACCGCACGGACGCTCGCCGTTGCTGTGGGCCGGCCTGCGGCGGATCGTGCAGGAACACCAGCAGCACGGCCACCAGCCGCCCCGGGTGCTCGACTGCGGCGGCGGCTCCGGTGGCCTCGCGGTCCCGCTGGCCGTGCACGGCGCGGTGGTCACGGTGGTCGACATCAGCGTCGACGCGCTGGCGACCCTGACCCGGCGGGCGGCCGAGGCCGGCGTATCCGACCGGGTCACCGCCGTCCAGGGCGATGCGGAACTGCTGGCCGACCTGGTTCCGGCCGGCACCTTCGACCTGGTGCTCGTCCACGACGTGCTCGACGATGTAGCGAATCCGGCGCTGGTGCTGCGCCAGGCGGCCGAGGTGTTGCGGCCCGGTGGTGTGCTTAGCGTGGTGGCGGCCAACCCGGTTGCCGCCGTGCTCGCCCGGACCCTGGCCGGCGATCTGGGCGGCGCGCTGGCGACGCTGTCCCGGCCGGCCGGCGGTGGCACCGTCGAGGAACTGTCCGCCCACTGCCTGGCAGCCGGTCTCGAGGTGCAGTCGATCGAGGGACTGGGCGTGTTCACCGACCTGGTGCCGGGCATCGAGCTGGACCGGCCCGGCGCCCTGGCCACCCTCGCCGAACTGGAGTCCGCGGTCGCCGCCCGGCCGCCGTACCGCGACATCGCCACCCGGTTGCACCTGCAGGCCCGCCGGCCGGCAGCCGGCTAGGCCGGGCAGGCCAGCCATGGGACGAAGCGCGGATCTGCCCCGGTCGTCCGGTGAGATCGACGGCGACGACACCGGCTGCCACGTCCTGCATGTCGACATGGACGCCTTCTTCGCCAGCGTCGAGATCCGGGCCCGGCCCGAACTGCGCGGCCTGCCGGTGGTGGTCGGCGGCACCGGCGGCCGCGGCGTGGTGATGGCCGCCTCGTACCCGGCCCGGGTGTACGGCGTGCGCAGTGCGATGCCGATGGGCCAGGCGTTGCGGCTGTGCCCGCAGCTGGTCGTGGTGACCCCCGACCGCAAGGCCTACGTCGAGGCGTCCGGCGCGATCATGCGGATCTTCACCGACATCACGCCGCTGGTCGAGCCGCTGTCACTGGACGAGGCCTTCCTCGACGTGTCCGGCGCGGTGGGCCTGTTCGGCCGGCCCGCCGACATCGCCCGCCGGATCCGGGGCCGGGTGGCCGAGGAGCACCAGCTGACCTGTTCGGTGGGAATCGCTCCGGTCAAGTCGGTGGCCAAGCTGGCCTCCGGCAGCTGCAAGCCGGACGGGCTGCGGGTGGTGAGCCGGGCCGGGCTGCTCGACTTCCTGCACCCGTTGCCGGTGACGGCGCTGTGGGGGGTGGGACAGCGGACCGCCGAGGAGCTGCGCCGGCTAGGCATCCGCACGGTGGGGGAGCTGGCCGCCACCAACCCGGACACCCTGCGCCGTGCTGTCGGCGCCGCCTCGGCCGACCACCTGCACGCGCTGGCCAACGGCCACGACGAGCGGGCGGTGAACCCGGACACCGTCGAGAAGTCGATCTCCACCGACCGGACGCTGGACACCGACCTGCTGACCGAGGCCGAGGTGTGCCGCGAGCTGCTGCGTGGCTCCGGCGAGGTGGCCGGCCGGTTGCGGCAGTCCGGCTGGGTGGCGCGCACCGTGGGGATCAAGATCAGGTTCGCCGACTTCACCACGGTGACCCGGGTCCGCACCCTCGCCGAGCCCACCGACGCGGCGGCGGTGATCTATGCCGAGACCGTCACCCTGTACCGCTCGCTGGCCCTGGACCGGCCGCGGATCAGGCTGGTCGGGGTCAAGGCCGAGAAGCTGCGGCCGGCCGGCGAGGCCACCCAGCTTGCCCTGGACCTGTTCTCCGACCAGCAACCGGGCGGCATCCCGGCCGGCGCCGCGGCGGACAAGGTCATCGACGCGTTGACCGCCCGGTTCGGCAAGCAGGTGGTGGGGCCGGCGTCCCTGCTCGGTAAGCAGGCTGACAACGCGGCGGTGGGCGGGTTCAACCGCTCGACGGACCGTTCCGGCCGGCGGCCGCCCGCAGGTGACAACAAATGAGCACGGCACGCAGAGCAATCCTTGTAGACAACTTTCGAACTAACATTTCGACTCGTATGCTCGATGGTGTATCCATCACCGCCGGAGACACCTGCGGCGCTGACGGACCGTGTGTAATGGTTGACTACATAGCGACAGGGATTGGAGGGCATGATGCCGCTCTCCGAGCATGAGCAAAGACTGCTCGACGAAATCGAACAAGCCCTGTACGCGGAGGACCCGAAGTTCGCGTCCTCGGTCAGGTCGGCCCGTCCCCGCAACCGGGTGCGCACCATGCTCGCCTTGTCGGTGGTCGGTGTGCTGGTCGGGCTCGCCGTCGTCATGGTCGGCCTGACGGCGAACCTGGCCCTACTGGGCGTGCTGGGTTTCGTACTGATCGTGGGCTCGTGCGTGGCCGCCGCGAGCGCCCTGCGGGGTCCGCGTCAGAACAGTTCGAGTTCGCTGGCGGCGCAGGCCGGCCAGCCCCGCAACACCAAGCCCAACACCCTGCGTACCAAGATGGAAGACCGGATGCGCAGGCGGTTCGAAGAGAGCTGACCCCGATCGTCTCACCGGCCCCGGCCTGCTGACTGGTTTCCAGCCAGCGGACCGGGGCCGTTGAGTACCCGGACGACAGCACCGATCAACGCGGATGGAACCCGGCTCGGGCCGCCGGACGGCCCCGGTCGGTTCAGCGCCGCCAGCGCGGCTGCCGGCTGACCAGTGACCTCGGCAACCACCGGTGCAGCACGCTGAGGCGCCGGTCGGTACGCCGGGCCCACCGGGTCAGCGCCTGGTCGAGGGCCGCGATCGAGTCGGCGGGCACCTCCGACACCCGAGTCGCGCTGAACCGGTCCCGCTCGACCCGGTCGGCCACCGCGGTGACCGCCGCCCGGCCGCGCTCGTCGACCCCGTGCCGGGCGAGCCAGCCGGGCACCTGCCCGACGGTGACCGTGCTCGGCCACAGCGCGTCCCGGTCGGTGGCGGTGGCCGCCAGTTCGAGCCAGAGCGGCTCGGGATTACCGGTGCTGCGGGCCCGGTCCAGCCGGCGGCGGCGCTGCCGCTGCCGGACCCACTGCGGCCCGAAGACCAGCGCCAGGATCACCAGGATCACCAGCAGCACCAGCAGCGCGATCCCGATCACCTTGGCCGACAGCACTGACGTCCCGCCGCCCTGGCCGGCCTGGTCGGCCTGGTTGGCCGTCGACGAGGCCGCTCCCGACGGACCGCGGTTCGCAGTCTCGGCCACCGACGGCTCGGCGGCCTCCACCGGATGCGGGGCCCAGGGCAGCTGCACCAGCCGGCCGGCCTCAGCGCCGGCCAGCGGGGTCGGGTCGAACGGGATCCAGCCGATCCCGGAGAAGTACACCTCGACCCAGGCGTGCGCGTCGGAGGTGGTCACGGTGAACACGCCGTTGGTGTCGGGCTGGCGGTGGGTGTAGCCCACCACCACCCGGGTCGGCAGGTTCGCCCGCCGCATCAGCACCGCGGCGGCCGCGGCGTACTGCTGGCAGAAGCCCTTCTTGTTCTGCAGGAACGACACCAGGTCGTCCTGGCCGTCCTTGGGTGCGGTCTCGAGGGAGTAGACGAAGCCGTTCTTGCCGTTGCTGAAGTAGTCCGAGATGGCCTTGGCCTTGTCGTAGCCGTTGTCCAGCTGCCCGGTCAGGGTGTCGGCCAGCCGGGTCACCGAGGCCGGCAGGTCGGGCAGGCCGAGGTAGCGCTGGCGCAGGCTCTCGTCGACGTTCCAGGGCTGGGCCTCCCGCAGGGTGGCCACCGACGGGGACGGTTGGGTGACCGCCTCGGTGTAGGACTGCCCGCGCCGCAGCGAGGTGTTCACCACGCTGGCGGTGGCGCTGTTCCAGCTGCCGCTGGGCGCCCGCTGGCCGCTGCCGTCCGGCGGCTTGATGTCGGTCGGGTTGGCCAGCAGCGGCATGGTGCTGCCGCCGAGCGCCAGGATCGTGAAGGTGGCGGTGTAGGAGGGCGACTGGCGGCCCGGGTCGCCCTGCTCGGCGGGGTCGATCGGGAAGGTTCGCTGGGTCAGCGGGAGCAGCGGGTCGCCCACCTTGCGAGGCGAGGCCGACCAGCCGTCGCTGGTGTACTGATCGGCCACCTCCTGCCGGACGTAGAACGGGACGCCGTTGCTGGCCTGCACCCGGAACAGCTGTACCGGGGTGGTCCGCTGCAGCGAACCGCGCAGCTTGGCCAGGCCGCTCAGCACGATCTGGCCGCCACCGGACCCGGAGCCGTTGCCGTTGTGGTGGGTGGCCCGGGCCAGCACGTTCACCGACACCGACGGCAGCAGCAGCGGAACGATCAGCGCGGCCACCACGCCGGTCACCGCCATCCGCCGGGCACCGCCGAGCCGGCCGGCCGACCCGTCCACCGACGGTCCCCAGGCCCGGTCCTGCAGCCGGGTGCCGGACAGCAGGATCAGCAGGAACCCGCCGGCCGCGGCGGCGAACCAGACCGGATGGGCGGCCTGCGACGAGGTCGCCGAGGCGATCGCCAGCACCTCGAGCAGCGGGGCGGCGGCCAGCAACGGGCGGCGCAACTGCACCGCGAGGACGTCGGTCAGGGCCACCAGCGCCACCAGGGCCGAGGCGACCAGCAGCCGCAGCGGTCCGGTGGAGGCCAGCGGCGCGTTCTCCTGCTGCATGGTGGTGTTGGCCGTCCGGACCAGATCGCCGATGTCGGACAGCGAGGACGGGGTGGGCAGCACCCCCACCAGCAGGTGCTGCGGCACGAAGACCCAGAGCACCATCAGCACCGAGGCGACCAGCCCCAGCAGGCTGTGCCACCAGCGCGGCGCCGAGCGCATCCGGAACAGCGCCACCAGGGCCAGGTAGGGCAGCACGCAACCGATGCTGACCAGCAGCCACGACCAGTCGGTGAAGATCGAGCGCAGCGGCAGGGTGGTCAGCAGCACGCCGGCGGCGACGGTGCCGGTGGCGGCCACCACGACCTGGTCGGGTTGTGCCGAATAGGACGCGGAACGGGAGGCGGCGGAGCTCATCGGTAGCTGGTCACCCTCTTCGAGAGCAGGCTGGGCCACAGGGCGGCGATGTCGTCGCCGGCCTGGGCCGGCACCACCCGCCAACCGGCGGCCCGCAGGGTTTCAGAACTCGACTGCCAGGCGGCTTCGGCCAGCAGGTCCGGGGTGTCGCCGTTCCAGGTCCACGGCCGCAGCAGCACCGCGACCGCCGTGCCCGGCATCCGGGGCTGGGTGAGCAGGCCGCTCACCGAGGACTTCGGGCTGGCCGCCAGCACGGCGAACACCGCGGCGTCCCGGCCGAGCCCGGTGAGCGCGGCGGTCAGCGGTTCCAGGTCGGCCCGCAGGGCGGGCTTGACGTCGGCCAGCATGTCCAGCACCGCCGGCGAGCTGTCGTGGGCGACCTGGCCGTCCCCGGTCACCACCGCGACCCGGCGGCCGCGTTCGGCCAGGTGGCAGGCGATGCTGGCGGCGGCCGAGATGGCCCATTCCAGCGCCGCCGAGTCCGGCTGGGACGGCACCGTCGGGTAGGCCAGCGAGCGGTGGTCCAGCAGCACCAGGGACTCCCCGTGCCAGGGCCGCTCCTCCTGCCGCACCATGAACGCGCCGGACCGGGCGGTGCTGCGCCAGTGGATCTTGCGCAGGTCGTCGCCGTGCCGGTACTCCCGCACCGAGGCGTCGTCCGAGCCGCCGCTGCCGACCGAGTGGCTGAGGGTGGCCGCGCCGTCCCGCCAGGCGATCGGCAACGACAGGTCGGCCAGCCGGGTGGTCTGGGGTCGCACCACCAGCTCGCCCACGTCGGTGGACTGGGTCTCGGCGGTGACCAGCCCGAACGGGTCGCTGGCCGTCACGTTGGTGGGGCCCACGGTGTAGTGGCCGCGGCGCAGGGCCGGCAGCGGATAGGCCACCGTGCGGCGCTGCCTGCCCCGCACGCCGGCGACGCTGAAGCGCAGCGGCCGCCCGCCGGGCACCGTCTCGGTGATCCGTAGCGGGCCGGTGCCGAAACTGTGCGGGTTGCCCAGCACCAGCCGGACCTGCGCCTGATCGCCCACCACAATCCGGGACGGGGTCACCGCGTGCCCGACCCGCAGCCCCGAACGGGCCTGCCGGACGGCGAGCCAGGCCGGCACCGGGAGCACCAGCAGCAGCACCCCCAGCCGCTCCAGGTCGGTCACGCCGAGCATCACGCCGCTGGCCAGCGAGATCAGGCCGACCGTCAGGAAGGTCCGGCCGCGGCTGGACAGCGTCACCCGCTGGGTGCCGATCGCGGCGGTGTCGACCAGCCTGGGGGCCGCCGAGGAGCCGCCGATGCTGCGGTTGGTCACGGGTGCGTACCTATCTGCCTAGCCGCGGGGGCTGGCCACCGGAATCGGGACCTTGGCCACGATCTCGGCCAGCAGGTCCTCCGGCGACCGGCCGGCCACCGTGGCGGTGGCCGCCGGGATCAGCCGGTGGGCCAGCACCGGCACCGCCAACTGCTGGATGTCGTCGGGCAGCACGTAGTCCCGGCCGGCCAGCGCCGCGGCCGCCTTGGCGGTGCGCAGCAGGTGCAGCGAGCCGCGCGGTGAGGCGCCCAGCCGGATCTCGGGATGGTTGCGGGTGGTCTCGGCCAGCGTGACCACGTAGTCCTTCACCGAGTCGACGACGTGCACGCTGCGCACCGTCTCGATCAGTGCCCGGATGGTGGCCGCGTCCGAGACCGCCTGCAGGGTGGACAGCGGGTCCACCGTGGTCTGGTCGCTCAACATGGCGATCTCGGCGGTCCGGTCCGGATAGCCGAGCGAGAGCTTGGCGGTGAACCGGTCCCGCTGCGCCTCCGGCAGGGCGTAGGTGCCCTCCATCTCGACCGGGTTCTGGGTGGCCAGCACCAGGAACGGCGACTGCAGCTCGTACCGCACGCCGTCCACGGTCACCTGCCGTTCGGCCATGCACTCCAGCAGCGCTGCCTGGGTCTTGGGCGAGGCCCGGTTGATCTCGTCGCCGAGCAGGATGTTGGCGAACACCGGGCCGGGCTTGAACTCGAAGTCGGTGGTCTCGGCGTTGAAGATGCTGACCCCGGTGACGTCGCTGGGCAGCAGGTCGGGGGTGAACTGGATCCGGCGCACCGAGCAGTCGATGGACCGGGCCAGCGCCTTGGCGAAGGTGGTCTTGCCGACGCCGGGCACGTCCTCGATCAGCAGGTGGCCCTCGGCCAGCAGGACGGTGACGCCGAGCCGGACGACGTCGTACTTGCCGGCGATCACCTTCTCGATGTTGGCGATGATGCGCTGGGCGGCGGGGCCCACCTCGCTCACCGGCATGGCCGGCGGGTGGGCTTCGGTCCCGTCCTGGGCTCCCGGCTGCGGGCCGTGGCCGTTCTGCGGCACCGAGCCGCCTCCCAGCTCCGCGGCCTGGGCTGCTGCATGTGTCACTACGGAATCCGTTCTGTGCTCCGAGGGGGCCGACAGCCGGGAACTGCCTGCGATCCCTTCAGGGTTGGCGAGAAGCGGTCATCTGCGGGTCGTCAGTCCGGGGCGCACGGCAGCCGCTGCCCCGATCGGGCTCCAGCGTAGTTCCTTCGGCAGCCAGTCGTGGGGGGTCTGCGCGGACTCCTGGCTTTTCGGCAGCGGCCGCCCGGAGCCGTCGGGTGCACGGCACCGCCGGCCTTCCGCACGCCCGAAGTGGGGAATCGGCCAGACGGTCGTCCGGCGTCACGCCCGATTTATAGGCATTCATACCCAGTTCGGCAGCAGGATGCGGCGACATTTCCGCATCCTGGTGGTGGGCAGTGGGGTATGGTGGGTCATAGTGGGGATATTGTTAAGTGGCGCTGACAGGGAGGTGCGCGTTGTTCCTCGGCACGCACACCCCCCGGTTGGACGACAAGGGCCGGCTGGCGCTGCCCGCGAAGTTCCGTAACGAGCTGGAGGGAGGGCTGGTGATCACCAAGGGTCAGGAGCGCTGCCTGTTCGTGTTCCCGATGGCGGAGTTCAGCCGGATCACCGAGCTGCTGCGCTCCGCACCGGTGACCCAGCGCAGCGTCCGGGACTACAGCCGGGTGTTCTTCGCCAGCGCCTCGCACGAGGTGCCGGACGGCCAGGGTCGGATCACCGTGCCCAGCCAGCTGCGCGAGTACGCCGGGTTGTCCAAGGACTGCGTGGTGATCGGCGCCAACAGCCGGGTCGAGGTGTGGGACGCCGAGGCGTGGCAGACCTACCTGTCCGGCACCGAGCAGGCGTTCGCCGAGGCCGAGGAGGTGCTGCCCGGGCTGCTCTAGGCCCACCCATCCCACCGTCGGGGCCGGCGCATGCGGATCGGCCTCCTCCCGCCACTTTCGGCAACCACCTGACGCACTTCCCCGGCGCCAGGCGGCCCGGACGTCCAGGCGGGCGGGGACCCATCGGCGTGAGCCGGCGGCCAACGACCACCAGCAGCGACGAGCAGTACCCGAGAGTGTCCGCACCACCCGAGATGCACAGGAGTACCCGTATGGGCGAACCCGGGCCGCCGGCCCCGGCTGGGCACGTCCCGGTGTTGCTGGACCGGGTGGCCGAGCTGCTCGCCCCGCCGCTGGCCCGGCCCGGGGCGGTGCTGGTCGACGCCACCCTGGGCCTGGCCGGCCACAGCGCCGCCCTGCTGCAGGCGCACCCGCAGGCGGTGCTGGTGGGGCTGGACCGCGACCGGCAGGCGCTGGCGATCAGCGCCGAACGGCTGGCCGGCTTCGCCGGGCGCACCCATCTAGTACACGCCGTCTACGACGAGCTGCCGCGGGTGCTCGCCGAGCTGGACCTGGAGCGGATCGACGCCGCCCTGTTCGACCTGGGGGTCTCCTCGATGCAGCTCGACCAGCCCGAGCGTGGCTTCTCCTACGCCCAGGACGCCCCGCTGGACATGCGGATGGATTCCTCGGACCCGCTGACCGCCGAGGAGGTCGTCAACAGCTACCCGGTGCCCCGGCTGGCCCGGGTGCTGCGCGACTACGGCGAGGAGCGGTTCGCGCTGCGGATCGCCCAGGCGATCGGACGGCGCCGGGCCGACCACCGGCTCACCTCGACCGCCGAGCTCGCCGAGCTGGTCCGGGAAGCCATCCCGGCGGCGACCCGGCGCACCGGCGGCCATCCCGCCAAGCGCACCTTCCAGGCGCTGCGGATCGAGGTGAACGCCGAGCTGGCTGCGGTGCAGGCCGCGATCCCCGCCGCGCTCCAAGCACTCGGTGTGGGCGGCCGGATCGTGGTGCTGGCCTACCACTCGCTGGAGGACCGGATCGTCAAGCGCAGCTTCGCCGAGCTGGCCACCGACCGGACGCCACCGGACCTGCCGGTGGCCCTGGCCACGGCCGGCCCGCAGATCAGGCTGCTCAACCGGGGCGCCGAACCCGCCTCCGAGGCAGAGATCGCCGCCAACCCGCGGGCCGCCTCGGTGCGGTTGCGGGCCGCCGAGCGCATCCGGGAGGCGGCGTGACCGGCCGGCGGGTGCGCCGGCTGCCGCTGCCGGTGCTGCTGGCGGTGCTGCTGGTGGGTGGCCTGTGCACGTTGCTGGCGTTGAACACCGCCTCGGCCGCCCAAGAGCTGCGGCAGCGCTCGCTGACCGACAGCAACGCCGAACTGTCGGACCTGGCGCAGCAGTTGACCCGCGACCTGGCCGCCAAGCAGGCACCCGCGTCGCTGGCCTCGGCCGCCGCGGCCCAGGGCCTGATCCCCAATCCGAACCCGGCCTTCCTGCGGCTCAACGCCGACGGCTCGGTGACCGTGCTGGGCTCGCCGGCCCCGGCCAGCCTGCCGGCTCCGGTGATCACCCCGACACCCAGCTTGGCGCCCAGCCCGACACCCAGCCTGGTGCCGAAGCCGACTGCCACCTCCGGGGCGAGTGCCACGGCCGGCTCCTCCAAGCCGGCCAGCAGCAGCGGCTCCCGGCCGAGTTCGGCCCGGCCGAGTGCTTCTTCTTCCCGGTCGCCGGCCCCGGTGGTGACCGTCACGGTGACCCGGTCCGCCCCGCCGCCGAGCCCGACCACGTCTGCCGGAGGGCACTGATGAGCCGACCACCGCAGCCGCCGCTGCCGCCCCAGCGGCCGACCGGACGGCAGCCGGGGCCGCCGGCTGCGGAGCGACAGCGCGGCACCGGCCGGCCGGCTTCGGGTGCCCAGCCGGCGGCGCCACGGCCGACAACGGCCCGGCGTCCGGCCGCGTCCCCGCGACCGGACGTCCGGTCCGGGGCAGCCCAGCAGGCCGCCGACAGCCGCCCGACCGTGCAGCGCCCGGCAGCGTCCCCGCGCCCGGCAGCGTCCCCGCGCCCGGCAGCGTCCCCGCGACCGGCCGCGGCGCAGCGGTCCACCGCGACTCCACGCCCGGCTGCGGCGCAACGGTCGAGCGCAGCGTCCCGGCCCACAGCGTCCCGGCCGGCAGCGGCACAACGGCCGGCCGCCCGCGGTGCCGCTCCGTCGACCCGCGCCGAACCCCGCCGGACGCCCGAGCGGCCTACCGGCACCCGCACCGCCCAGCCGGCGGACCGCCGGCAGCCGGACTGGCACCAGCACGACCGGCGCCGGCAGGACTGGCAGCGTCCGGAGTCACTCGGCAGGCCGGAGCGCAGCACCCGCCAGCCACTGCGTTCTCGCGAACCGGCACCCCGGCGTCCGGCCCCCCGGCGGCGGGTGCCGCGCAACCGCCGGGTGCCGCGCAACCGCCGGGCGCTGCGCCTCGGCCGTTCGTTCCGGCGGCTGTGGGCCAGCGTGGTGGTGGTCAGCCTGCTGCTGGCCGTGGTGCTCGCCCGGCTGGTGTGGTTGCAGGGCATGGACGCCGGCGGCTACGCCCTGGCCGCCTCGGACGAGAAGCGCGAGTTCGTCACCCTGCACGCCGCCCGCGGCTCGATCGTGGACCGCAACGGGGTGCCGCTGGCCTACACCGCCGACGCCAAGGACATCGTCGCCGATCCGACGATGGTGCCGCCGGCCGACCGGTGGGACTACGCCACGAAGCTCGCCCCGCTGCTCGGCAAGCCGGTGCTGAAGATCGCCGACCAGCTCACCTCCAGCTCGCGTTACGTGCTGCTGGCCACCGCGCTGTCCCCGGAGGCCGCCAAGCAGGTCGAGGACCTGACGCTGCGCGACGAACCGCTGTCGGGCATCTTCGCCCAGGCCACCTCGCAGCGGCTCTATCCCGGCCGGACCACCGGCGCCAACGTGGTCGGCCTGATCCAGTCCGACGGAACCGGCGCCGCCGGCATCGAGTACAGCTACGACGCGCTGCTGCGCGGCACCGACGGCTCGGTCAGTTACGAGAAGGACGCGGTCGGCAACATCAACCCGGCCGGCCCGATCAAGCGCAAGGCGGCCGCCGACGGTGGCACCGTGCGGCTGACCATCGACGAGGACCTGCAGTACCTCAGCCAGAAGTACCTCGACGACTCGATCCGGCAGTCCGGCGCCCGCGGTGGCCAGCTGACCGTGCTGGACGCCCGGACCGGCCAGGTGCTGGCGATGGCCGCCAACGGCACCTTCGATCCGCAGAACCCGGCGACCGTGGACGGCGGCCGGTCGCTGAACCCCGACATCCAGCAGGTCTTCGAGCCCGGCTCGGCCAACAAGATCGTGACGATGGCCGCGGCGCTGGAGAAGGGCCTGATCACCCCGCGGTCGGTGTTCTCGGTGGCCGACACCATCGCCTCCGGCGGGGTCACCGTGCACGACGCCTGGTGGCACCCCACCCAGCGGTTCACCGCCACCGGCGTGCTCGCCAAGTCCTCCAACGTCGGCACCCTGCTGATCGCCGAGAAGGTGGGCAAGCAGACGTTCAACGACTACCTGCACCGGTTCGGCCTCGGGCAGAAGACCGGCATCGAGCTGCCCGGCGAGAGCGCCGGCCTGCTGCCCGAGATCGGCAGCTGGTCCGATTCCACCTTCGCCAACCTGCCGATCGGGCAGGGGGTGGCGATGACCTCGTTGCAGCTGGCCTCGATGTACCAGACCGTCGCCAACGACGGGGTCCGCATCCCGCCCCGGGTGGTCGCCTCGGTGACCCACTCCGACGGTTCGGTGTCGAACACGGCCCAGCCGGCCGGCACCCGGGTGCTGTCCACCGCGACCGCCCGGACGCTGCGCACCATGTTGGAGTCGGTGACCCTCAAGGGTGGCACCGGCACCAAGGCGGCCATCCCGGGCTATCGGGTGGCGGGCAAGACCGGCACCGCCCAGCAGCCGGACCCGGCCACCGGCCGGTACTCCGACTCCGTCTACTGGGACACCTTCGCCGGCATGGCGCCGGCCGACAACCCCCGGTTCGCGGTCGCGATCATGATCGACAATCCGGCGCACGGCCTGGAGGGCGGCGACGTGGCCGCACCCCTGTTCCACCACATCGCCGCCTACCAGCTCTCGGCCGACAAGATCGTGCCGAGTGGATCGCAGTCGGTGCTGGTTCCGCTGACCCTTGACTGAGGCAATGGCTGGGTCAGCGGCCGAGTCCCGCGAGGGCGGCCGGAGCCCATCGGTAACGTGGGCAGGCGTGGTGGCACCGCAACGAGCTCACCCGGACGGGGCCGGACCGCGTCCGAGCCGGGTCGTCCCCCGACACCTCGGCGAGCTGGCCGACCTGCTCGGCGCCTCGGTGGTCGCTGCCGATCCGCAGGCTCAGACCCTGCTGGTGTCCGGGGTGAGCGCCAGCTCCGGCCAGGTCCGTCCGGGTGATCTGTTCGCGGCGCTGCCCGGGGCCAGTCGGCACGGGCTGGCCTTTCTCGACCAGGCGCTGGCCGCCGGTGCGGTGGCGGTGTTCACCGACCCTGCCGGAGCCGCCCGGCTGGCCGGCTCCAGCACCGCGGCGCTGGTGGTGGACGACCCCCGCACCGCGCTGGGACCGCTGGCCGCCGAGGTGTACGGGCACCCGTCGGCCACCCTGCCGGTCTACGGGGTGACCGGTACCAGCGGCAAGACCACCACCACCTTCCTGGTCCGGGCCGGGCTCGCCGCGGCCGGCCGCCGGACCGGCCTGATCGGCACGGTCGGGGTGTTCCTGGACGCCGAGACGGTCAAGACCCCGTTCACCACCCCGGAGGCACCGCAGCTGCAGGCGCTGCTGGCCGTGATGGGCGAGCGCGGCCTGGACGGCGTCGCGATGGAGGTGTCCTCGCACGCGCTGCGGTTGGGCCGGGTGGACGGGACCGAGTACGCGGTGGCCGCCTTCACCAACCTCTCCCAGGACCACCTGGACTTCCACGCCGACATGGAGGACTACTTCCAGGCCAAGTCGCTGCTCTTCGACGGTCGGGCCCGCCGCGAGGTGGTGGTGATCGACGACGACTGGGGACGCCGGCTGGTGCGCCCGGCCACCGTCACCGTCAGCACCCGGGACCCGGCCGCGCACTGGCACGCCGGCGACGTCCGGGTGCTGGCCGACGGCAGCACCCGGTTCACGGTGCACGGGCCGGGCCCCGACTTCGAGGCGGGCTGCCGCATCCCCGGCGCCTACAACATCGCCAACACCCTGCTGGCCTTCGCGATCCTCGCCGAGGCAGGCGTCGAGGTGACCGAGGTGGCGCCCGCGGTGGCCGCCGCCCAGGTGCGCGGCCGGATGGAGCGGGTGGACGGCGACCAGCCCTTCCTGGTGGTGGTGGACTACAGCCATAAGCCGGCCGGGGTGTCCGGTGCGTTGCAGGCGCTGCGGCCGCTGACCACCGGCCGGCTGATCATCGTGCTGGGCTGTGGCGGCGACCGCGACCGGGGCAAGCGCGCCGTGATGGGCGAGGTCGCCGCGAGCGGTGCCGACGTGCTGATCGTGACCGACGACAACCCGCGCTCTGAGCCACCGGCCGAGATCCGGGCCGCCATGCTGGCCGGCACCCGGTCGGTACCGGCCGACCGGCGCGCCACCGTCTACGAGGAGGGCGACCGGCGCGCGGCGATCGAGCGGGCCGTCGCGCTGGCCCGGCCCGGGGACACGGTGCTGATCGCGGGCAAGGGCCACGAGACCGGGCAGGAGGTGGCCGGCACCATGCTCGCCTTCGACGACGTCGAGGTGGCCCGGGCCGCGCTGGCCGCCCAGGGCTTCGAGCAACGCGAACCGGGCGGCGCCGGGTCCGATACCGCATCCGGTGTGGGCCGGCTGTGATCGCGCTGACCCTCGCCGAGATCGCCGGGATCGTCGGCGGCCGGCTGGTGAACGCCGACCCGGACCGCACGGTGTCGGGCAAGGTGGAGTTCGACAGCCGCAAGGTGGTCGCCGGCGACCTGTTCCTGGCGATCCCCGGTACCCGGGTGGACGGGCACGACTACGCCGAGGCGGCGGTGGCGTCCGGCGCGGTGGCGGTACTGGCCGGCCGGCCGGTTCCGGTGCCGGCCATCGAGGTGGCCGATCCGGTGGCGGCGATCACCGAACTGGCCCGGGCGGTGGCCCGCCGGCTGGACGCGGTGGCCATCGGCATCACCGGCTCGTCGGGCAAGACCTCGACCAAGGACCTGCTCGCGCAGGTGCTGGCCGGCGCCGGACCGACGGTGGCCACGCCCGGTTCGTTCAACAACGAACTGGGTTATCCGTACACCGTGCTGCTGGCCGACGAGCGCACCCGGTTCCTGGTGCTGGAGACCTCGGCCCGCGGGATCGGCCACATCCGGCACCTGACCCGGATCGCGGCGCCCCGGCTGGCGGGCGTGCTCAACGTCGGCAGCGCCCACCTGTCCGAGTTCGGCAGCCGGGAGGCGATCGCGCAGGCCAAGGGCGAGCTGGTCGAGGCGCTGCCCGCGGCCGGCGAGGGCGGCGTGGCGGTGCTCAACGCCGACGATCCGCTGGTCGCGGCGATGGCGGCCCGCACCGAGGCCCGGGTGGTCACCGCGGGCACGGCTGCCGGGGCCGACGTGCGGGCCGAGAACGTCACGGTGGACTCCTCAGGCCGGGCGAGCTTCGAGCTGGTGCAGGCCGGCGGGCGGGCCGACGTGCGGTTGCAGGTACGCGGCGAGCACCAGGTGTCCAACGCGGTGATCGCGGCGGCACTGGCGCTGGCCTGCGGCATGCCGCTGCCGGCGGTGGCCGACGCGCTGTCGGCTGCCACCGAGCGTTCGGCCTGGCGGATGGCGGTCAGCGAGACCGCGGCCGGCATCACGGTGATCAACGATGCCTACAACGCCAATCCGGAATCGATGCGGGCCGCGCTGAAGGCGCTCGCGACCATGTCCGCCGGTCGCCGGTCGGTCGCGGTGCTGGGCCAGATGGCCGAGCTCGGCCCGGACGAGGCGGCCCAGCACGACGCGCTGGGCCGGCACGCCGCCCGGTCCGGTGTCTCGGTGCTGATCGCGGTCGGCGAGCAGGCCCGGCCCATCGTTTCCGGCGCGGCATCCGAACGCTCCTCCGGCGGTGCGACAGAGTGGGTACCCGACACCGCGGCGGCGCTCGCCAGGTTGGCGGAGCTGCTGCGGCCAGGTGACGTGGTGCTGGTGAAGGGATCCCGGTCGGCGGCGATGGAGGTTGTGGCGCAGCAGCTCATCCAGCGCCTCGACGGCGCGGACGACCAAGCCAGCGCGAACGACCGGAACGACACGGGGGGCCAGGCATGAAAACCATCCTGGTCTCGGCGCTGTTCGGGTTGATGACCTCGATCCTGTTCACCCCGCTGGTGGTGAAGTACTTCCGGATCAAGGGATTCGGCCAGGAGATCCGCGACGACGGGCCCAAGAGCCACCTGGTCAAGCGCGGCACCCCGACCATGGGCGGGGTGGCGATCATGGGTTCCACCATCATCGGCTACCTGATGGCGCACCTGATCGGCTCGTTCCGGCACGACTCCGGGCCGACCGCGTCCGGCCTGCTGCTGCTGTTCCTGATGCTCGGCTCGGGTGGCGTGGGCTTCCTCGACGACTTCATCAAGCTGCGGCACCGGCGCAGTTTGGGCTTGCGGGCACGGGCCAAGTTCGCCGGCCAGCTGCTGGTGGCGCTGCTGTTCGGTATCGGGGCGATGCTGTTCCCCGACGAGCGCGGGCTGCGGCCGGCGTCCAAGCACATCTCCTACGTTCGCGACATCGGTGCCATCTCGATCGGTGTCGTCGGTTTCCTGTTGCTGGCCTACCTGATCATCACCGCCACCACCAACGCGGTGAACCTGACCGACGGCCTGGACGGCCTGGTGGCCGGCAGTGCGGCGATGGTGATGGGTGCCTACACGCTGCTGACCTTCATCCAGTTCCGCAGCGCCTGCTATCCCGGCCCGGCGCTGTCCGGCTGCTACGCGGTGCGTGACCCGCAGGATCTGGCGCTGATCGCCGCGGCGGCGATGGGGGCGTGCTTCGGTTTCCTGTGGTGGAACGCCAAACCCGCCCAGATCTTCATGGGCGACACCGGGTCGATGGCGCTCGGCGGGCTGATGGCCGGCCTGGCGATCCTGTCCCGGACGGAGTTGCTGCTGGTGGTGCTGGGCGGCCTGTTCGCGGTGGTGACGCTGTCCAGCGTCATCCAGACCGGCTGGTTCAAATACACCCGGTTGCGCACCGGCACCGGCAAGCGGGTGTTCCGGATGGCGCCGTTCCACCACCACTTCGAACTCGGCGGTTGGGAGGAGACCACCACCATCGTCCGGTTCTGGATCGTCAGCGGGTTGGCGGTCGCGTTCGGAATGGGCCTGTTCTATGCGGAATTCATCTCGCACGGCTAGGCCCGGCGCACGTCGCGAGGCGAGAACGACCCGCATTCGGCGGAAGAAAATCGATCGCCGGGACGCGACACGCGACCGGCCTCCCGAAGATCGCGCAGACAGGCCCGACGATAGGCAGGTGCACCAGGTCGCGGACGGCGCGACGGCACCGGCCCGCTCCGGTGGCGTCGTCCTGCCCGCGACCGCGGATCCGGCGCTGCGGGTGCGGTCGTGACGGGCAGGCTGCGGGACCGGGTGCGCGGCATCCGGGTGGTGCAGGCCTCCGGTCGCTACCTGGACAGCCCCTACTCCTCGGTGCAGCTGATGCTGGCCGCCGGCGGTGGCCTGCTGTTCCTGGGCCTGCTGATGTCGGCCTCCACCACCATCTCGGCCTCCGTGCACACCACCGGGGACGCCCCGTGGGCGCAGCTGATCCGCGAGGTCGAGTTCATCGTGCTGAGCCTGCCGGTGTTCTGGCTGGCGGTGCGGATGTCGCCGGCCGCCTATCGCCGGGTGGCCTATCCCGCGCTGGCGCTCGCCCTGATCGCCCTGCTCGGGGTGCTGGTTCCCGGCATCGGGGTCACCGTCAACGGTGCGCACCGCTGGCTGCAGTTGGGCCCGTTGATCGTGCAGCCCTCGGAGTTCGCCAAGTTCGCCATCCTGCTGTGGGGTGCCGACCTGCTGGCCCGCAAGGAGTCGCTGAAGACGCTGACCAGCACCCGGCACGTGCTGGTGCCGCTGGTGCCGGGATTCACCCTGGTGATCGCGCTGGTGATGCTCGAGCCGGACCTGGGCACCTCGATGTGCTTCATGCTGCTGCTGCTCGGGCTGCTCTGGACGGTCGGCCTGCCCTACCGCTACTTCGCCGGGCTGCTGCTGGTGGTGGTGGCAGCCGTCACCACCCTGGCGGTCACCGAGTCCTACCGGATGGCACGGCTGACCACCTTCCTGCACCCCGACCTCGACCCGCAGGGCGCCGGCTACCACACCATCCAGGGCCTGTATGCGCTCTCCAGCGGCGGCATCATCGGGGTCGGGCTGGGGCAGGGCACCTCGAAGTACGGCTGGGTGCCCAACGCCAACACCGACTACGTCTTCGCGGTGGTGGGGGAGGAGCTCGGGCTGCTCGGCTGCATGGTGGTGCTGGGGTTGTTCGCGCTGTTCACCTACTCGGCGATGCGGATCGCGCACCGCAGCCAGGACCCGTTCGTGCGGCTGGTGGCCAGCGGCGCCGCCATCTGGATCGCCGGCCAGGCGCTGATCAACATCGGCTATGTGACCGCGCTGCTGCCGGTCACCGGGATTCCGTTGCCGTTCATCTCCAACGGCGGCACGTCGCTGGTGCTCACCTGCGCGGTGCTGGGCATGCTGGTGTCCTTCGCCCGGCACGAACCGGCGGCGGCCAAGGCGTCCCAGCGGGCCGCCGAGAGTGGCAGCACCGCCCGCTGGGTGAGCATGCTGCGACTGGGCGCACCGCGGCTGCCGGTCTCGGCGCGGACCTCGGTCGCCAAGCAGGCCGCCGCGGCCGCCCGGGCGGCGACCGAGGCGCCGCCCGCCAAGCCGGCTGCCGCTGCGGTGGCTGGTGCGCCGGCGGCCCGCCAGCGCGACCGGACGGTTCGGCAGCCGGTGGCCGCCCGCGCCGGCAGCGGACAGCGGCCCGCCGCCGCCAGCCGCCAGCAGCCCGGCCCGCACCGGACGGCCGGCCGAACTGCGGCTCGCCGCAAGGGCGCCTGAGATGGCCGAGCAGGGTGCCGGGTCGCCGAGCATCGTGATCGCCGGCGGCCACTCGGCCGGTCACATCGAGCCGGCGATGAACGTGGCCGACGAGATCCGCCGGTTGGCGCCGGAGGCGCTGATCACCGCGCTCGGCACCGAGCGCGGCCTGGACACCACGCTGATCCCGGCGCGCGGCTACCCGCTGGAACTGATCCCGCCGGTGCCGCTGCCGCGGCGGCTGAACGGTGCCCTGCTCCGTACCCCGGCCCGGGTGGCGCGAGCGGTCCGGGCGGCCGGGGCGGTGCTGGACAAGGTGCACGCCGACGTGGTGGTCGGCTTCGGCGGCTACGTCGCGGTGCCTGCCTACCTCGCCGCCCGCCGGCGCGGCATTCCGATCGTGGTGCACGAGGCCAACGCCCGGCCCGGGGTCGGCAACCGGCTGGCGGCCCGGCTGACCCGCTTCGTCTTCACCGCCACCGCCTCCTCCGGCCTGCGGCACGGCCGGCCGATCGGCATTCCGCTGCGCCCGGCGATCCTGGACCTGGACCGCGACCGGGACCGGCCGGTCGCCCGGGCCCGGCTGGGACTGGCCGCCGACCGGCCCACCCTGCTGGTGACCGGCGGCTCGCAGGGCGCCCGGCGGCTGAACGAGGCGGTGCTCGGCGCCCAGCGGCAGCTGGCCGCGGCCGGTATCCAGGTGCTGCACATCGCCGGTGCCAAGAACCCGCTGACCGCGCCGGACCGGGCGGCCGGCGAGCCGCCGTACCTGGTGCTGCCCTACCTCGATCCGATGGCCGAGGGCTACGCCGCCGCCGACTTCGTGCTGTGCCGGTCCGGGGCGATGACCTGTGCGGAACTGACCGCCGTGGGACTGCCGGCCGCGTACGTGCCGTTGCCGCTGCGCGGCGGCGAGCAGCGGCTCAACGCCGAGCCGATCGTGGCGGCCGGTGGTGGCCTGATGGTGGCCGACGAGAACTGCGATGCTGCTTGGGTGGCCCAGAACGTGACCGCGGTGCTCACCGACCCGGCGAGGCTCGCGACGATGGCGACCGCGGCCCGGCGGGCCGGCGCGCGGGACGCCGGCGAGGTGCTGGCCCGCACCGTCCTGGAGGTGGCCGGTGGCCGGCAGCGCTGAGCCCGGGCAGCCGGCGGGCGCCCGGCCGGCCGACTGGTCGGCGCCGGGGGCCGCGCTGGTGGCCAGCGCGGCGTCGGAGGTGGTGCCGGCGGCCAGTGACCTCGGCCGGGTGCACATCATGGGCATCGCCGGTTCCGGAATGAGCGCGCTGGCCCGGATCATGCTGGCCCGCGGGCTGCCGGTGACCGGCTGCGAGAGCCGGGAGTCGGCCACCGTCGCCACGTTGCGCGAGCTGGGTGCCGAGATCTCGATCGGCCAGCACCCCAGCCACCTCGACGACGCCGACACGCTGGTGTACACCACCGCCATCGACCCGGACAACGCCGAGCTGGTCGCCGGCCGGCAGCGTGGACTGCGGGTGCTGCGCCGGGCCACCGCGCTGGCGACGATGATCGCCGGTCGCCGCTGCGTGGCGGTGGCCGGCACCCACGGCAAGACCACCACCACCTCGCTGCTCACCTCCGCCGTACTGGCGGCCGGTCTGGATCCGTCCTTCGCGATCGGGGCGAACCTTGCCGGTTCCAGTGCCGGCACCGGCAGCAACGGCCACGCCGGCGACGGCGAGTGGTTCCTGGTCGAGGCCGACGAGAGCGACGGCTCGTTCCTGCTGCTGTGGCCGGAGATCGCGGTGGTCACCAACGTCGAGGCCGACCACCTGGAGAGCCACGGCGATCTGGAAGGGGTGTTCCGGGCATTCGAGCAGTTCGCCGACCGGATTGCCGACGGCGGCCTGCTCATCTACTGCGCCGACGACGCCGGTGCCCGCCGGATCGCCGAGTACGCGCGGCGTCGCGGTGTCCGGGTGCGCGGGTACGGCACCGGCCCGGACGCCGACCTCCGGGTCGCCGACATCCGTGAGTTGCCCGACGCGGTGGAGTTCACCGTGCACGGCATAGCGCAAACCCCGACCGCTGTCCGGGTCGGCTCGCTGGTCGGCCGGCACATGGCGCTCAACGCGACGGCCGCGCTGGCGGTCGCGCAGCAGCTCGGGCTGCCGGCCGAGCAGGTGCTGGCCGGCTGGCGCGACTTCGGCGGCGTGCAGCGCCGGTTCGAGTTCCACGGCGAGGCGGCCGGGGTGCGGGTGTACGACGACTACGCCCACCACCCGACAGAGGTCGCCGCTCAGCTGATCGCCGCCCGCGGCGTGCTGGCCGGCAGCGGCCGGCTGATCGCGATCTTCCAGCCCGGCACCTACAGCCGAACCCAGACCTTCGCGGTGGAGTTCGGCCGGGCGATGGCGCTGGCCGATGTGGCGGTGCTGATGGACATCTTCCCGGCCCGGGAGCGTCCGATCCCCGGCGTGACCGGCGACCTGATCGCGCGGCAGGTGCCGCTGCCGGCCGAACAGGTCGTCTACGAGCCGGACTGGCACGCGGTGGCGGCCCGGGTGGCCGCGCTGGCCCGGCCCGGCGACGTGCTGCTGACCATGGGGATCGGCGACGTCCACCTGCTGTGCGCCGACCTGCTGACCGAACTGACCGGGGTGGCCCAGCGGGCCGAGCCTGCCGATCGAACTGATCCGGCCGATCGGGCCGAGCCGGCCGATCGAGCCGAGCCGGCCGATCGAGCCGAGCCGGCCAGGACCGTCGATCCGGAGGACCCGGCATGACCGGCCGAGCATCAGCGATCCGTCCGGCCCGCTGGTGGTACGGGGTCGCCGCGCTGCTGGTGCTGGCGCTGCTGGCCTGGTTGATCGGTTTCTCCAGCGTCCTGGGCGTGCGCTCGGTCGACGTGGTCGGCGCCCGCACGGTGAGCGCCGCCCAGGTGCGGACGGCGGCCGGCATTCGGCCGGGCACCCCGCTGGCCCGGCTGGACCTGGCAGCGGTGAGCGCGCGGCTGCGCGAGGTGGCGCCGATCCGCTCGGTCACGGTGAGCAGGTCCTACCCGGCCACCGTGACGATCCGGATCACCGAGCGGGTGGCGATCGGCTACCGGCCGGCGGAGCCCGGCGGCAGCGGGGGAGCGGTGCTGCTGGTGGACCGCGACGACGTGGCCTTCCGCACCGTCGGGTCGACGCCCAAGCACCTGCCGCGGCTGCTGGTGCCGCCCTCCGGGGCAGCCGCGTCCGCCGCGGCACTGGTCACCGGCTCGCTGCCGGCCGCGATCGTGGCGAAGCTGGCCTCGGTGTCGGCGCCGAGCGAACAGTCGGTCACCCTGTCGTTGCGCGACGGCCGGTCGGTGCTGTGGGGCGGCACCGACCGCAGCGCGGACAAGGCCCGGCTGCTGGCGGTGCTGCTCGGCCAGCCCGGCCGCTACTTCGACCTCAGCGATCCCAGCGCAGTCACCAGCCGGCTCGATCCCGGCAACTGAGTTGTAGCGGCGCTCGGGCCGCCGGCCCGCGCCGGTCGGCCGGATCAGTTGTCCGTCAGCACCTGGTGTTCGTAACGCCACCTGGCGTCAGCCCCTTGCACGGGCATGGCGCCACACCGTTCACCAGGAGGCAACATGACCACTCGGATTCGCCGCGGACTGGCGGCAGTCCTACTCGCTGTTCCCCTCACCCTCGCGTCCACCTCGGTTGCACAAGCCACCCCGTCCGGCTGCAACTGGGGTACGGACGGCGCCCGAGGTTCCTACGCCGTCTGTACTCAGGGCACCGGCGCCTATCGGTCCTTCACGCAGTGCCGGAGCTGGACCGGCTTCTGGTACATGCGCTACGGAGTCTGGCAGGTGCCCAGCAATCCGGTGTGGTCCAAATCGTCCTGCGACTGGGGCGACACGCGGTACTCGTACGGGGTGAATCTTTCCTAGCGGTACTCGGGGGTCGGTCCAACGGTGCGTCCGCCAGCCGTGCCTTCGTCGGCAAAGCCTGGTCCTCGGTTCCGACACCAGGAGCTGGCGGATCAGCCTCGTTGGACCGACCCCGCAACTGGCCAGCTACAACGTGGGCACGAATCTCCATTTGCTTTCGGTATGTCGCGGCGCGCCCTGCCCGCCCTTGGTCCGAAAGCGGTTGTCCCATGTTTTTCGGTGTGTCGCGGCGCGCCTGGGCGGTGCTGACGCCTGAGCGAACTACTTTCTCGATATCGCTCAGGTTGACATAACGTTAACGGTCTACTTGAGGGTGAGGGTTTCGAATCTCGGCACCCGACAACACCGAAGACCGAAACAAAGCGAAGGACGAACCTCATGGCCTCACCCCACAACTACCTCGCGGTGATCAAGGTCGTCGGTGTCGGCGGCGGCGGCGTCAACGCGGTCAACCGGATGATCGAGCAGGGCCTGAAGGGTGTCGAGTTCATCGCGGTGAACACCGACGCGCAGGCGCTGCTGATGTCCGACGCGGACGTCAAGCTCGACGTCGGCCGCGAGCTGACCCGCGGCCTCGGCGCCGGCGCGCAGCCCGAGGTCGGCCGCAAGGCCGCCGAGGACCATCGCGACGAGATCGAAGAGGTCCTCAAGGGCGCCGACATGGTGTTCGTGACCGCGGGCGAGGGCGGTGGCACCGGCACCGGCGGCGCGCCGGTGATCGCCAGCATCTCGCGCAAGCTGGGCGCGCTGACCATCGGCGTGGTGACCCGGCCGTTCTCCTTCGAGGGCAAGAAGCGGGCCACCCAGGCCGAACTCGGCATCGAGCAGCTGCGCTCGGAGTGCGACACCCTGATCGTGATCCCCAACGACCGGCTGCTGCAGATCTCCGACCACAACGTCTCGGTGATGGACGCCTTCCGCAGCGCCGACCAGGTGCTGCTGTCCGGTGTGCAGGGCATCACCGACCTAATCACCACCCCCGGCCTGATCAACCTGGACTTCGCCGACGTCAAGAGCGTGATGAGCGGCGCCGGATCGGCCCTGATGGGTATCGGTGCGGCCCGCGGCGAGGGACGGGCCAGGGCGGCTGCCGAGATGGCGATCGCCAGCCCGCTGTTGGAGGCCAGCATGGACGGTGCGCACGGGGTGCTGCTGTCCATCTACGGCGGCTCGGACCTGGGCCTGTTCGAGATCAACGACGCCGCCAGCCTGGTGGCCGAGTCGGCCCACCCGGACGCCAACATCATCTTTGGCGCGGTCATCGACGACACCCTGGGCGACGAGGTCAAGGTGACCGTGATCGCGGCCGGGTTCGACTCCGGCCAACTGCCGTACAAGAAGGTCGAGATCCCGGCCGTCCGCCGCGAGCCGGAGGCAGCGCCCGCCGCCGCGCCGGCCACCTCGGCGCCGGCGATGAACGGGTCCCGCCCGGTGCCGGCGTTCGCGCCCAGCACCGGCGCGCACGGCCAGTCCTCCCAGAGCGTGCCAGCTGGTAACGGATCGACCGGTGCCAGCTGGTCACATACCACCACCTCCCGCAAGCCGGTCGACCTCGACGAGGAGCTGGACGTCCCCGACTTCCTCAAGTAGGCCCCGGCGTGCTGGTGCCGGGCGCGCGCCGCACGCTTTGATGGGTCGGTGACGATGACCGCATCCTCCGAGCCGTCCGCCCGGCTGGCCGAGTTGCGCGACAACCTGGCCGCGGTGCGGTCCCGGATCGACGCCGGCTGCGCGGCAACCGGCCGGTCCGGGAACGAGATCACCCTGGTGGCGGTCACCAAGTTCTTCCCGGTGACCGACGTGGCGCTGCTGGCCGAACTGGGGGTGACCGACGTCGGCGAGAGCCGCGACCAGGACGCCTCGGTCAAGGCCGTCGAGCTGGCCGAGCACACTCCCATCGACGTCCGGTGGCATTTCATCGGGCGGTTGCAGACCAACAAGGCACGCTCGGTGGCCCGCTACGCCGACCTGGTGCACAGCGTGGACCGGCCGGCCCTGGTGGCCGCGCTGGCCGACGGCGCCCGGCGGGCCGAGCGATCGACGCTGGACGTGCTGGTACAGCTGAACCTGGACGACCCGGCCGGCGACGTTCCAGCCGGCCGGGGTGGCGGTAGCGCCGAGGACCTGCTGCGGCTGGCCGACGAGGTGGCGGCCTCCGACGTGCTCCGGCTGGCCGGGATCATGGCCATTGCGCCGCTGGGCGGCGACCCGGACCGGGCGTTCGAGCGGCTGGCCGAGGTGGCCGGGCGGCTGCGCGCCGACCACCCGCAGGCGGCGGTGGTCTCGGCCGGTATGAGCGACGACCTGGAGGCCGCACTGCGGCACGGCGCGACACACGTACGGATCGGTACGGCGTTGCTCGGCCGTCGCGCACCACAATTCGGATAGCGTCGGCCCGCAGCACAACGAGTACCTACACAGGAGGACGAAATGGCTACAGCCTTTCGGAAGATGGGCGTCTACCTCGGGTTGGTCGAGGATGACGACTACGCCGACGGCGGCGGCACGGAGTCCTACGGTGCTCTGGCGCGCGACACCCAGTACCACCGGCGCGAGGTCGAGCTGGCACCGGCGCGCGGCGGCTACGAGCCGGCCACCGCCGAGGCCGAGGCCTACGACGAGTACGAGGTGACCTACGAGCCGCCGCCGCAGCGGATCACCACCCTGCACCCGCGCACCTACAACGAGGCCAAGACGATCGGCCTGCAGTTCCGCAGCGGTACGCCGGTCATCATGAACCTGTCCGAGATGGACGACTCGGACGCCAAGCGGCTGGTCGACTTCGCCGCCGGCCTGACCTTCGGCCTGCACGGCAGCATCGAACGGGTCACCCCCAAGGTGTTCCTGCTCAGCCCGCACAACGTCTCGGTGACCGCGGCGGACAAGCAGCGGATCGCTGAGGGCGGCTTTTACAACCAGAGCTGAGTCGTCGGCGTACTCACCATGCGGGTGAGAGACTGGGAGCATGTCGACGTTCTGGGCCGCGATCGGTCTCGCCCTGCTGGTGTTCTACCTACTGGTGATAGCGCGGCTGATCGTCGAGACGACCCGCAGCTTCGCCCGGTCCTGGCGGCCGGCCGGCGTCACCGCGGTCGGGCTCGAGGCGGTGTACACGGTGACCGACCCGCCGATGAAGTTGCTGCGGCGGCTGATTCCCCCGTTGCGGCTGGGCGGGGTGAACTTCGATCTTTCGGTGATCGTGTTGCTGATCGGCATCTGGATCCTGCGCGCGATCGTGCTCTCCCTGGCCACCGCCTGACCCGTCCCGCCGGTGGCCGTCTGATCGCGCCTGCCGGTGCCCGGCCGGCCGGTGCTGCCGGTGCTCGACCGACTGCACGGCCTCGTCCGTCCGACGCTCCCGGCTCTTTTGGGTACTCGCGAGGTATGACCGCGACGGGGGTGGCTATCCTTCCAGTGCACCGGTTTCCCGGAGCAGGTGCGGGCGGCGGCCACAACTTCGCGGTTGCCGCACTACTACATGTTTGTCCGTTGCACGCCAGGACGGCTCGTTCGCGGGCAGTCCGCACTCCACATGAGGTGACTCGATGCCTTTGACGCCCGCTGAAGTCCACAACGTGGTCTTCAAGAAGCCCCCGATCGGCAAGCGCGGGTACGACGAAGAAGAGGTCGACGCCTTCCTCGACATCATCGAAGTCGAACTCGCCCGCCTGATCGACGAGAACGCCGACCTGCGCGACCGCGCCCCCGGTGGTTCGCCGGACGGCTCGGCACTGGCGGCGGCCCGTGACGAGAACCGCAAGCTGACCGCCCGGATCGGTGAGCTGGAGTCGGCACTGACCCAGGCCCGGCAGCCTTCGCCCGGCGGCCAGAACGAGGCGGCGCTGACGGCGGCTCAGGAGGAGAACCGCAAGCTGACCGCCCGGATCGGCGAGCTCGAGACGGCTGTCGCCCAGGCGCGGCAGGCCGCCACCCAGGCGCAGCAGGAACTTGCGGCCGCGAAGCAGGCCGGTGCTCGGCCCGCCGCGGCGGCCGGCGACGGCGGCCTCAGCCAGCTCAGCCAGGCCGAGCGGGTGCTGGCGCTGGCGCAGCAGGCGGCCGACGAGCAGACCGCCGCCGCCAAGGCCCACTCGGAGAAGACCGTTGCCGAGGCCAAGGCGCACCAGGAGCGGGTGCAGGCCGAGGCCCGCGCCTTCCACGAGAAGACCGTTGCCGAGGCCCAGTCGCGGGCCGAGCAGCTCGACCGGGACTCCCGCGCCAAGGCGGCCAGCACCGTGTCCGAGGCCGAGCAGCGCGCCAACCAGATCACCACCCAGCTCGAGCAGCGCAAGGCGGCTCTGGAGAAGCGGCTGGAGGAGTTGCGCACCTTCGAGCACGAGTACCGCTCGCGGCTCAAGAGCTACCTGGAGTCCCAGCTGCGTGACCTCGACACCAGCACCCGGGCCGAGCCGGTGAACCAGCCGGCCGGAGCTGACAAGCAGTCCGGCTGAGCGTTCTGAGGACGGGCAGGGTCGGCCGGCTGAGGCCGTAGCGGAGTTACCGGAGCGAGAGGCCGCGACGTGCAGGTAGTGGTTCTGCTGCTGCTCGTCGCGAGCCTCGCGCTGCTGGTGTCCGGCCTGATCACCGGCAGCACGCCGCTGGTGGTGGTCTCGATCGTGGCCAGCGTGCTGGCTGTCTACACCATCTCCCGCTATCGCAACCGGCAACCGGCTGCCGTGCCACAGACCGGTTCGTCGAAGGCTGGTTCGTCGACGGCCGGCTCGTCGTCGGCGGGTTCGTCGTCGGCGGGTTTGTCGCGGCCGGGTGCGCAGCGGGCTGGCGCTGCTGGCCGCCCGTCAGCCGGCCGGGCCGCAGCGTCGACAAGCCCGAGTTCAACCGGTCGAGGAGCTGCGTCGGGCGAGTCGGTATCAGCCGCTGCTGCGGGTGAATCCGAGCCGGTGCTGGCGGCGGACCTCATCGCGCGCCAGGCACGTGCCCAGGCAACTTCCGACGCGGCCGGTGAGCCGGCTGCGGATGGGCGGGCAGTGCGCCACCACGGGTCCGGGGGGCCGGCTGCGGCTGCGCCATCGGGCCCAGTGGCCGCTGGCGATGCCGAGCCTGCCGCGGACGGCAAGGCGGCTGTCGGCGGGGCCGCCGGCGACGACGAGCCGGCTACCGGCGGCACCGCCGGCGACGACGAGCCGGCTACCGGCGGCACCGCCGTCGACGATGCGGCCGTCGATGAGCCGCCGGTGGCCGCGACCGACCCGCCGTTGCGCAGCCGGGGCGACGAGCCGGTCTGGGTGATCGATGGCCGGCCGCGTTATCACCTGGACAGCTGCGGCTTCCTGCACGGCCGCGAGCCCGAGTCGGTGCCGCTGCGCCAGGCCGTCGAGGACGGTTTCACCCCTTGTGCCCTGTGCGACCCCGACTCGGGGCTGGTAGCTGCCGCCGCTAACCGGGACTAGTCGCCGGCTGCTGCCTGATCGACCCGCGCCAGCCACAGGTGCAGGCCGAGTTCGGCGTCTCCGGCGGCGAAGAACCCGTCCAGCTGCGCCGGGGCGCCCTCGGTCAGGGTGCCGGCGAGCACCTCCCGGGACAGCTCCGCCTGGTGCTCCCGGATGGCCTGGGCAGGCTCGGGTGAACCGCCGACCGTCCAGTGCAGCACGATCCGGTCGCTGACGTCGAAGCCGGCGTTCTTGCGGGCCTCCTGCACGATCCGGATCACCTCCCGGAGCAGGCCGAGCCGACGCAGCTCGGCGGTCAGCTCCAGGTCCAGTGCGACCGTCTCCGCCCCGGAGGTCTCCACCGCCCAGCCGGATACCGGCGCCTCGCTGATCAGCACCTCCTCGGCGGTGATGTCGCCGAACTCGCCGAGTACGAACGAGCCCTGGCTGCGGATCGAGGCGGCGATGCCGGCCGGGTTGGCGGCGCTGATCGCCGCGGCGACCTCCTTGGTGCGGGAGCCGAACCGCTTGCCCAGTGCGCGGAAGTTCGGTTTGACGGTGACGTCCACCAGGTCCGCAGCGCTGGCCAGCTCGGCGAGTTCGACCACGTTCAGCTCGTCGGCGACCTCGCGGCGCAGTTGTTCGGGCAGCGCGGTCCAGCCGGTGGCTGAGATCAACGCGCGGGCGAGCGGCTGGCGGGTCTTCACGCCGGAGGCGGCTCGGGCAGCCCGGCCGAGTTCCACCACCCGGCGCACCAGGGCAACCTGGGCAGACAGCTCGCCGTCGGTCGGTGCGCCGGTGTCCGGCCAGGTCGCCAGGTGCACCGACGGCACGCCGCTGGCCTCGGCGAACAGCGACTGCCAGACCCGCTCGGTGACGAACGGCACGAACGGGGCCAGCAGCCGGGTGAGGGTGTCCAGGCAGTCGTGCAGGGTCTGCAGCGCCGCCGGGTCGCCGTCCCAGAACCGCCGCCGGGAACGTCGCACGTACCAGTTGGATAGATCGTCGATGAGGCCGGACAGGGCCCGTCCGGCCCTGGCCGGGTCGTAGGCCTCCAGGGCGGCGTCGACCTCGGCGGCCACCCGGTTGGTCTCGGCACGGGCCCAGCGGTCCAACACCGACAGCTCGCCGGTGTCGCTGCCGTCGCCGGGCGCCCAGCCGTTCGCCCGGGCGTACAGCGACTGGAACGAGGCGATCGACCAGTAGGTGCGCAACACCTTGGAGGCAATCTCCTCCAGGTTCTTGTGGCCGATCCGGCGTGCCGACCACGGCGAACCACCGGCCAGCATGAACCAGCGCACCGCGTCGGCGCCGTGCCGTTCCATCAACGGGATCGGCTCGAGGATGTTGCCCAGGTGCTTGCTCATCTTGCGGCCGTCCTCGGCCAGGATGTGGCCCAGGCACACCACGTTGCGGTAGCTGGACTCGTCGAAGACCAGCGTGCCGACCACCATGAGCGTGTAGAACCAGCCACGGGTCTGGTCGATCGCCTCGGAGATGAAGTCGGCCGGGTAGTTGCGCCGGGCCAGTTCGGCGTTGCGGTACGGCGCCCCGAACTGGGCGAACGGCATGGAACCGGAGTCGAACCAGCCGTCGATCACCTGTGGCACCCGGGCGAAGGTGCCCGGCACGCCGGGCAGCGTGAAGGTCGGGGCGTCGACGAACGGCCGGTGCGGGTCCATCTCGGACAGGTCGGTGCCGGTCAGCTCGGACAGCTCGGCCAGCGACCCGACGCAGACCAGCTGGGTCGGGTCGGTGTCGTTGCGCCAGATCGGCAGCGGGGTGCCCCAGTACCGGTCGCGGGACAGCGCCCAGTCGATGTTGTTGTTCAGCCAGTCGCCGTAGCGGCCGTTCTTGATGGTGTCGGGATACCAGTTGGTGGCCTCGTTCTGTGCCAGCAGTTCGGCCTTGCGCTCGGTGGTGCGGATGTAGAACGAGGGCAGCGCGTAGTACATCAGCGGGGTGTGGCAGCGCCAGCAGTGCGGGTAGGGGTGCTCGTAGGCCAGGTGCTTGAACAACAGGCCGCGCCTGGCCAGATCCTTGACCAGCTGGTCGTCGGCATCCTTGAAGAACAGCCCACCGACCTCGGCCACCTCGGGCAGGAAGTGGCCGTCGGCGCCGATCGGCTTGACCACCGGCAGGCCGTAGGCGCGGCAGGTCGCGAGGTCCTCGGCGCCGAAAGCGGGGGACTGGTGCACCAAGCCGGAGCCGTCGTCGGTGGTGACGTAGTCGGCCAGCACCACGAAATGCGCCGGGTTGTCGGTACTGCCGATCTCGACGTAGTCGAACGGGCGCTGGTAGCTCCAGCGCTCCATCTCGCGGCCGGCGTAGCTGCCGATGGTCTCGGTGCCCGGCGGCAGGTGGCTGCTGGCCGCCCCGCCCAGGAAGGTGACCAGCGTCTGACCGTCGGGGGTGCGCACGACGGAGTACGTGACGTCCGGGTTGACCGCCACCGCGGTGTTGGACACCAGCGTCCACGGCGTGGTGGTCCAGACCAGCAGGTCGGCCTGCCCGGCCAGCGGACCCGAGGTCAACGGCAGCCGGACGTAGACCGAAGGGTCGACCACGGTCTCGTAGCCCTGGGCCACCTCGTGGTCGGACAGGCCGGTGCCGCAGCGCGGGCAGTACGGGGTCACCCGGTGGTCTTCGACCAGCAGGCCCTGGTCGAAGATCCGCTTGAGCGCCCACCAGACCGACTCGACGTAGTCGGAGTCCATCGTCCAGTAGGCGTTGTCGTAGTCGGCCCAGTAGCCCATTCGCTCGCTCATCGCGGTGAACTGGTCGACGTTGCGCTGCACCTCGGCACGACACTGGGCGTTGAACTCGGCGATGCCGTACCGCTCGATGTCCGGCTTGCCGGTGAAGCCGAGCTGCTTCTCCACGGCGAGCTCGACGGGCAGCCCGTGGCAGTCCCAGCCCGCCATCCGGGGCACGGAGAAGCCCTTCATGGTCTTGAACCGGGGGAACAGGTCCTTGAACGCGCGGGCCTCGATGTGGTGGGTGCCCGGGGTGCCGTTGGCGGTCGGCGGCCCCTCGTAGAAGACGAAGGGTGGGCCGTCGGCGGTCTGCTCCAGGCTCTTGGAGAAGACCTGGTGCTCGCGCCAGAAGCCGATCACCTCGTGGTCGGTCGCCGCCAGATCCACATGGGCGGGCAGGGCCTGATAGGCCATCGAGGACGCCTCCTTCGCCGGACTGTGCCGATCCGGGGCCGGATCGACCATTCGGTGAAGGGACGACAGCCGGGCTGCCGCGGTACCACCCCTCTTGGCACTCCGCCGGAATGCCCGCTCTTGTCATGCGTTCGGTTCTACTCGTGCCGTCCGACACTTTCTTCCGAAGCTCGGAGGTGATTTCGCTCTACCGGCGCTCGGCCCCGGGCTTGCACCGTCCCCGGTTCGCTACTGCCTGCCACCGGCGCTACTTGTCCTCGTCAACGCCTTCTCGAAGTCTACCGGCCCACGCAGCTGGATTAGCGACGACGGGGGAGCGGGGCGTCGGACAGGTCTTTGTCGAGCATGAGGTGTGGGCTGTGCCACCCGGCGTGCCGCTACCGCCGCGGACGGTCACCTCGTATCCTGGCGATCTTGCCAAAACCGGTGCCTGTGCCGGCTACGGCACCGGCGAGAGGGGCCGTGATGGCCGGCATGCGAAACCGGATCGGTGCGGCATTGCGGCGCGCCGGAGACGTGTCGGCCGCGGCCGCCGGCAAGGTGGCTCCGGCCGGCCAGGCCACCAAGGCGGCGGCACAGCCCGCGACCAAGCGGGCGACCAGCGCAGCGAAGGCGAGCCCGGCGAAGGCAACCAAGGCTACGGGTATCAAGGCTGCGGTTGCCAAGGCGCCGGCCAAGAAGGCGACAGCCGCCAAGGCTCCGAGCACCCGGGTTGCCACCAAGACCGGGTCGGCCACCAAGACCGGGTCGGCTGCCAAGGCGGCGCCGGCCAAGACCACAAAGGCCGCCGCGAAGGCTGCGCCGGCCAAGTCCGCGAAGGCTGCGGCCAAGACCACAAAGGCCGCTGCGAAGGCTGCGCCGACCAAGACCACCACCAAGGCCGCACCGCCCAAGACCGCGGCTGCCAAGGCTGCGCCGGCCAAGACCACCAAGGCTGCCCCGGCCAAGGCTGCGCCAGCCAAGGCCGCAGCGATCACCAAGACCGCCCCGGCCACGAAGGCCGCACCAGCCAAGACCGCAGCGGTCACCAAGACCGCCCCGGCGAAGGCTGCCACGAAGTCCGCCCCGGCCACGAAGTCCGCGGCTGCCAAGGCCACCAAGGCCACTTCGGCCGCGACCGCCCCGGCAAAGAAGACTGCGGCCACTGTGCCGACCAAGAAGGCACCCGCCACGAAAGCGGCCGCCGAGAAGGTGCCGGCTAAGAAGGCGCCGGCCAAGGCACCCGCCGCACCGGCCGGCGCTGAACCCGCTACCCAGCACGCCAGCGACCTGGATGCCGCGGATCTGGCCGAGATCCGCAGCCAGCTGCAGGCCGAGCTGACCGAGATGCAAGCGGAGTACGACCGGTCGATCAGCCAGTTGGAGGACCTCACGCAGTCCCAGGACGGTGCTGGCGATGACCAGGCCGACGCGGGCAGCAAGGCATTCGAGCGGGAGCAGGAGCAGTCGATCGCGGCCAACCGACACCTGCTGATCGTCCAGATCCAGCACGCCCTGGAACGGATCGATTCCGGGACCTATGGGATCTGCGAGGAATGTGGCAAGCCCATTCCCAAGGCCCGGCTCAAGGCGCTGCCGATGGCCACCCTCGACGCCGAGTGCAAGGCCAAGGCGGAGCGCCACTAGCGCCGCTGCCGTCCGGCGCTGGTGCCGCCGGTCTGGAAGATGCGCGAGAATGGGACACGTGACCGACTTTCACCCGGCTGAACCCGCACCGACTGCCGGACCTGTCGACGGTCAACGACCCCGGACCCGGATGTGGCTGTTCTTCGGCACCGCGTTGGTCGCGCTGGCCGCCGACGTGCTGAGCAAGGTTCTGGTAGTGGAGCACATCCAGCCCTCCGATCCCGGGATCCGGCTGCTGGGCGGCGCGGTGTACCTGGTGCAGGCCCGCAACAGCGGGGCCGCCTTCTCGGTCGGGACCGGTGCGACCGTGGTGTTGACCGGCATCTCGATCCTGGTCGTGGTGATCATGCTGCGGGCGGCTCGGCGGCTCACCTCGTCCGGCTGGGCGGTTGCGCTGGGGCTGGTACTGGGCGGAGCGATCGGCAACCTGGTGGATCGGCTGTTCCGGGCACCGTCACCGGGGCGTGGCCATGTGGTGGACTGGATCTCGGTGTTCGCCCGGGACGGCCACGTCTGGCCGATCTTCAACCTGGCCGACTCGGCGATCGTCAGCGGTGGGGTGCTGGCTGTGCTGCTGTCGCTGCGCGGCATCGAATTCGGGAGCGACCGGGCTTCCCGCCGAGCCGGCACCGAAGCCGAGGCGCTCTCGCCGGAGCAGGCGGTCGAGCGCGAACCGCATGACTGAGCCACGCATGCTGCCGGTACCCGACGGCCTGGACGGGCTGCGGCTGGATGTCGCGCTGTCCCGGTTGTTCGGGCTGTCCCGCACTACTGCCGCCGCCCTGATCGACGACGGGGCGGTCAGCCTGGACGGGACCAGTCCGGCCCGCTCCGAGCGGGTCCGTGGCGGTGCCTGGCTGGAGGTCAGCATCCCGGAGCCGGTGGATCTGGCCGCCGCGCCGCCGCGCCCGGTGGACGGCCTGGTGGTGCTGCACTCCGACGACGACGTGGTGGTCATCGACAAGCCGGTCGGCGTCGCGGCGCACCCCAGCATCGGCTGGGAAGGACCGACGGTGACCCAGGGCCTGGCGGCGATGGGCATCCAGTTGTCGACCTCGGGTGCCGCCGAGCGCCAAGGCATCGTGCACCGCCTCGACGCCGGCACCACCGGGGTGATGGTGGTGGCCCGCAGTGAACGCGCCTACACCGCGCTGAAGCGGGCGTTCAAGGAGCGCACCGTGGACAAGCGGTACGCCGCCCTGGTGCAGGGTCACCCCGACCCGAGCAGCGGCACCGTGGACGCACCTATCGACCGGCACCCGTCCTCGGACTGGAAGTTCGCGGTGGTAGCCGGCGGCCGGCCCAGCGTCACCCATTACGAGACGGTGCAGGCCTACCGGGCCGCGTCGCTGCTCGACATCCGCCTGGAAACCGGCCGCACCCACCAGATCCGGGTGCACATGGCGGCTCTGCGCCACCCCTGCTGCGGCGACGCCCTCTACGGTGCCGATCCGGTGCTCAGCCGCCGGCTCGGTCTCACCCGGCAGTGGCTGCACGCCCGTTCGCTGTCGTTCGAGCACCCCGGCACCGGGGAGACGCTGACCGGGGTGTCACCGTTCCCGGCCGACCTCCAGCACGCCCTGGACGTGCTGGAGGCGCACGACTGACGCGCTCAGGTTCCTGATCAGCCCGGTGACCCGCCTGCTACCTGGTAGGACCACAGCTCGCTCGACACTCCGACCGGCCTGCGGGGCGCCTCGCCGCCATGCGCCGACTCACCGCCGCCGTGCGCCGACTCACCGCCGCCGTGCGGGTGATCGCCGCCGGGCGCCGGCCGGCCCTCCGACTGGTGGCCCTGGCCGAAGGCCGGAGATGTGGTCCAGGCCTGGAAGGCCTCCTCGTCGCGCCAGCGGGTGAGCACCAGCCAGGTGGTCCGGCCGTCGGTCGGCTGGAGCAGCTCGAAGCCCTCGAAGCCGTCCTGGTCGTCGACCGCACCGGCCCGCGCCGCGAACCGTTTGGCGAGCTCGTCGCCGCTGTCAGCGGCCACCGTGATCGCGTTGATCTTGATGATTGACATGGCCTCATGCTGGCACAGCGGGCCGACACAACCATCGTCCTGCGGGCCCGATGGGACCCTCGATAGCGACCCTCAAGCGCTGGTCGAGAGACTCGCGGGGAGAGTGCTCGGCGGGTTGTCGTAGGCCGGTGCAAGAATCGAATCCGCTGGCCAGCCCGCTCGATGGGCGCCACCCGAACCGAAGGACGTGGGCACCGCTGTGACCGTTACCGGAGAGTCCGACTCCTTCGTACACCTGCACGTGCACACCGAGTATTCGATGCTCGACGGTGCCGCCCGGCTCGACGACCTGTTCGCCGAAACCGCCCGAATGGGCATGCCGGCGGTGGCCATGACCGACCACGGCAACGTCTTCGGCGCCTACGACTTCTACAAGAAGGCCAAGCTGCACGGCGTCAAGCCGATCGTCGGCATGGAGGCCTACCTCACCCCGAACACCCACCGCTCCGAGCGCACCCGGGTGCGCTGGGCCGACGGCGGCGAGGACGACGTCTCCGGTGCCGGTGCGTTCACCCACATGACCCTGCTGGCCGAGAACACCGCCGGCATGCACAACCTGTTCCGGCTGGCCAGCCGGTCCAGCCTGGAGGGCTTCTTCTACAAGCCCCGCGCCGACCGGGAACTGCTCAACGACTACGCCGGCGGCCTGATCGCGACCACCGGCTGCCCGTCGGGTGAGATCCAGACCTGGCTGCGGATCGGCAACTACGACAATGCGCGCCGGAGCGCCGCCGAGTTCAGGGACATCTTCGGCCGGGACAACTTCTTCCTGGAGCTGATGGACCACGGCCTGGGCATCGAGACCCGGGTCCGTGACGGCCTGCTGCGGCTCGGCAAGGACCTGGGCCTGCCGATGATCGCCACCAACGACCTGCACTACACCCGGGCCGAGGACGCCGACGCCCACGAGGTACTGCTGTGCGTCCAGTCCGGCAAGACCATGCAGGACCAGAACCGGTTCAAGTTCGACGCCAAGGACTTCTACCTCAAGTCCCCGGCCGAGATGCGCTCGCTGTGGGCCGACAAGTACGAGCTGCGCGAGGCCTGCGACAACACCCTGCTGATCGCCGAACGCTGCGACATCGCCTTCGACGAGTCGCGCAGCTTCATGCCCCGGTTCCCGGTGCCCGAGGGTGAGGACGAGACCTCCTGGTTCGTCAAGGAGACCGAGCACGGCCTGCACTCGCGCTACCCGGGCGGCATTCCCGACGAGGTCCGCAAGCGCGCCGACTTCGAGGTCGGCGTCATCACCCAGATGGGCTTCGCCGGCTACTTCCTGGTGGTGGCCGACTTCATCAACTGGGCCAAGGAGAACGGCATCCGGGTGGGCCCCGGCCGCGGGTCGGGTGCCGGCAGCATGGTCGCCTACGCGATGCGGATCACCGACCTCGACCCGCTGCAGCACGGCCTGATCTTCGAGCGGTTCCTCAACCCCGACCGGGTCTCGATGCCGGACTTCGACGTCGACTTCGACGAGCGCCGGCGGGGCGAGGTGATCCGCTACGTCACCGACAAGTACGGCGACGAGCGGGTCGCCCAGATCGTCACCTACGGCACCATCAAGGCCAAGCAGGCGGTCAAGGATGCCGCCCGGGTGCTGGGCTACCCGTTCGCGATGGGCGACCGGATCACCAAGGTGATGCCGCCGCCGGTGATGGGCAAGGACGTCCCGCTGTCGAAGATCTTCGACCCGACCCACAATCGCTACGGCGAGGGCGGCGAGTTCCGCTCGCTGTACGAGGCCGATGCCGAGGTCAAGCGGGTCGTCGACACCGCCAAGGGGCTGGAGGGCCTCAAGCGGCAGTGGGGGGTGCATGCGGCCGGCGTGATCATGTCCAGCGACCCGCTGCTGGACCTGATCCCGATCATGCGCCGGGAGGCCGACGGCGCCATCATCACCCAGTTCGACTACCCGTCGTGCGAGAGCCTCGGGCTGATCAAGATGGACTTCCTCGGGTTGCGCAACCTGACGGTCCTCGATGACGCGCTCCACAACGTCGCCACCAACCGTGACGAGAAGGTCGTCCTCGAAGAGTTGAGCCTGGACGACCCGAAGACCTTCGAGCTGCTGGCCCGCGGCGACACCCTCGGCGTCTTCCAGCTCGACGGCGGCCCGATGCGGGCGCTGCTGCGCTCGATGCGTCCGGACAACTTCGAAGACATCTCCGCCGTCGGCGCGCTGTACCGGCCGGGCCCGATGGGGGCCAACTCCCACAACGAGTACGCCGACCGCAAGAACGGCCGCAAGCCGGTGGTGCCGATCCACCCCGAGCTTGCCGAGCCGCTGGCCGAGACCCTCGGCGACACCTACGGCCTGATCGTCTACCAGGAGCAGGTGATGGCCATCGCGCAGAAGGTGGCCGGCTTCTCGCTGGGCGCCGCGGACCTGCTGCGCCGGGCAATGGGCAAGAAGAAGAAGGCCGAACTGGACGCCCAGTACGAGAAGTTCTCGGCCGGTATGCAGGCCAACGGCTACTCCGCCGAGGCGATCAAGACGCTGTGGGACATCCTGGTGCCGTTCTCCGACTACGCCTTCAACAAGGCGCACTCGGCGGCCTACGGCATGGTGTCGTACTGGACGGCCTACCTCAAGGCCAACTACCCGGCCGAGTACATGGCGGCACTGCTCACCTCGGTCAAGGACGACAAGGACAAGATGGCCGTCTACCTGGCCGAGTGCCGGCGGATGGGCATCAAGGTGCTGCCACCGTGCGTGAACTCCTCCGACGCGAACTTCACCCCAGTCGGCAACGACATCCGGTTCGGGCTGTCGGCGGTGCGCAACGTCGGCGGCAACGTGGTGGTCTCGATCACCGCCGCCCGCAAGGCCAACACCCGGTTCGGCGACTTCTCCGACTACCTGCGCAAGGTCGACGCGTTGGCCTGCAACAAGCGCACCGTAGAGGCGCTGATCAAGGCGGGTGCGTTCGACTCGCTGGGCCATCACCGCAAGGGCCTGATCCAGGTTTACGAGGCCTCCATCGACGCGGTGCTGTCCACCAAGAAGGCCGAGGCGATCGGCCAGTTCGACCTGTTCGGCTTCGGTGACGACTCCGCCGACTCCGGGCTCGGCGACATGTTCGCGGTGCGGGTGCCCGAGGGCGAGTGGGACAAGTCCGTGCTGTTGAACTTCGAGCGGGAGATGCTGGGCCTCTACGTCAGCGACCATCCGCTGTTCGGGGTGGAGCACATCCTGCGCTCGTCCGCCGAGGTGACCATCGCCGACCTGCAGACCGAGGCGGTCAAGGAAGGCGAGAAGGTCATCATCGCCGGCATCCTGTCCAGCGTCACCCGGCGGATGACCAAGGACGGCAAGGCGTGGGCACAGGTCGTCCTGGAGGACCTCGAGGGGTCGGTGGAGGTGCTGTTCTTCCCGGCCTCCTATGCCCAGGTGGGCCTGCAGATCGCCGAGGACGCCATCGTGGTGATCACCGGCCGGGTGGACGCCCGCGAGGACACCGTCCGGATCATCGGTTCGGACCTGACGCTGCCCGACCTGACCAAGGGCATGGACGGCCCGTTGCGGCTGGCGATGAACCAGCAACAGTGCCGCACCGCGATCGTGGAGAACCTCAAGGAGATCCTGCGCTCGCACCCCGGGCCGACCCCGGTGGAGATCCAGCTGACGTTCGGCCAGCGGCTACGCACCGAACTGCCGGACTACCGGGTGACGCCGTCGCAGGGGCTGATGGGTGACATCAAGGCGTTGCTCGGGCCCAACGCCCTGCTCGACCTGCCGGTCGGAGCCCGCTGAGGTCGAGGCACCGTCCGCCTCGCACCGTCCGGCTCGCACGGTCCGGCGCCGGCGGGAAACTTGTCGGGCCCGGCGAGCGTTGAGAGGGGTATGAACGAGCAGAGCCGGCCCCGCTGGCCGGTGCGGTCCTCCGGTAACCGGTCGTCGCGGGCGCCGTTCGGCGAGCAGCCGGTGGTCAGCGAGCGGCCGGTCTTCGGCGAGCGGCCGGTCACCGAGGTGGGCAACATCGGCCCCGGCTCGGCGGCCAGCCAGGCGGTACTGCGGCGTTACCTGCTGGTGCGGGCGCTGGGCAGTTCGCTGATCAACGCGGTGCAGTGGACCGGCATCGCGATCCTCGTCCTCGCGGTGGCGAGCTGGCTAGGCCACCTCAAGGTGCTGGCGGTGCTGCTCGGCCTGCTGGCCCTCGTCATCCTCGCGGTGCGCGGGATGCTCTCCGCGCTCGCCAGCCGGCTGTCCGGGGCCCGCCGGCTCGGTCCGCTAGAACCCCGGGTGGCCGCACTGGTCGCCCACACCCGCCGTGGCCTGCGCCGGGAACTCCGCCGGGTCGGCCTGCCGGGCAGCCCGTGGGCGCCGTTGTTCATCGTCTGGCGGCTGGCGCGACCGGTCCGCCGGGCCCGCACGGCGCAGGCGCTGAGCCGCATCGACCTCGCCAACGTGGTGCCGGCCAGCAAGGTCGACGAGCTGCAGATCCTGCTCCGCCAGACGCCGACCGGCCGGTTCTGACGCCGGAGCAGTCGCACCAGCCGCTCTACCAGCCACCGTCGGCTGTCGATGCCTTTCGTGCGACTGCCGTGACGGGTTGGCGAAGGATGGTCTTCAACCTGCCCGGCTCGGTCCGGCGGGGATCGGAGAGGTAGATCTCGTGGTGCCGGCCGCTCGGTACCAGCCCGTGGGCCGGCAGGAACTCGCCGTGCAGGCGCTCGAGGGTCGGCCCCTCGTCGTCATAGGCGCCGACATAGAGAATCTGCACGCTGCGGCCCTCGGCGAAGCGCTCGAACCGGATCAGGTCGAGGGCCGGCAACGGTTTCTTGCGGGCGACCGCACCACGAGCCCTCTCGACCAGTTCGGGAGTGATCCAGTCCGGTTGGGCGATCATCATCGTCCAGTCCCAGGCGGCCTTGTCGCGGGTCCGGAAGGCATTCCAGTCCGCTGCCGACCACAGGCCCTCCAGCGGTGCCACGGTGTGCACCCGTCCCGAGCTCACCTTCGCCTCGGCCCGCACCGCGTAGGAGAGCGGGTACAGCGCTTCGATCGCCTCGCGGTAGGCGGGTGAGGTGTTCGGGTCACCGTGCCCGTCGATCATCAGGAACACCAGTTCGGGCACCTCGACGATCTCGAAGCGATCCCGCCTCGGCGCATAGAGGTCCTTGCGCTCCTTCTTGACGTCGTACGTCCCGCTGCTGTCCGGCGGCATCGCGGCTCGGTCTACCTTCGTCGGCCGTACCGGAAGTACAGGATGGGTACCGCACCCAGCGAGTTGATCAGGACGATCGCCGCCGCCCAGCCGGCCTTCGAGCCACGGACCTCGGCCGCCGGCCGCCGGACCAGATCGACCAGCGCGACGATCTTGAGCACCCCCTCGAACGCGCCGCCGGCCACGATGAGCCGGCGCACCCGGGGGTCTAGGTCGCTCCATCGCTTTCCGGCACGGGATCGCACGCGCACACTGTGCCCCCGACATCGTGGCTGCGGCAAGGGTTACCCCGGCGGCGCGGGTGCCAAGGCACCGATTTCCTACCATCCGCGGCACCAGCCGGAGAAGATGGGACGGTGACCTCCGAGCCTGCCGACCGGCGCACCCCGCGGCTGCCGGCCGGGCTGGCCGAGCGCGCCAGGAGCGGGTTGGGGCTGTTCAGGTCCCGCCGGTTGCGCAGTGGCACCGGTCCCAGCCGCGGCGTCGCGTTCGCCGGCACCGTGTGGACCGGCGGGAACGCCGAACCGCGCTCCGGGGTCGTGGTGGTGGACGGTGCCGGCCGGGTCGTCGACATCCGGGCCGAGCGGTCCGGCCTGCCCACTGAGCTGCTGGTGCTCGGCGGCGTGAACCACTGGGTGGTGCCCGGCGTGGTCGACGCGCACCTGCACCTGAGCAGGCCGGCGGCGGGCGCACCCGCTGACCGCGGCGCCTGGCTGGCGACCGGGCTGGAAACCGGGCTGGTCGGCATCCGCGACCTGTCCGCGCCGCTCAACGTGGCGCTGCGCTGGCGCACCGGCCACCAGCCGCCGCCACCCGGCTGGCCGGTGGTCGCGGTCAGCGGGCCGGTGCTGCTCGCCCCGGACGGCCACCAGGTCACCTGCTGGGACGCGCCGAACGCCGTGGAGTACCTGAACTCGCCGGCGCAGGCCCGCTGGGTGGTGCAGCGGCTGGCCGCCGACGGGGCGGATCTGATCCTGCTCGGCCTGGACGCCGGGCCCCGGGCCGCACCGGTGCCGAGCCCCACCGTGGTCCGGGCCGTGGTGAGCGCCGCCCACGACACCGGCCTGCCGGTGCTGGCCCATGCGCTCACCGTCGAGCTGGTTGGCCGGGCGCTGGACGCCGGGGTGGACGAGCTGGCCCGCGTCCCCACCGAGCGGCTGCCGGCTCCGCTGGTCGAGCGGATCGCCACCAGCGGCATGCGGGTCACCTCCACGCTGCAGGCGTTCTTCTCCCAGGGCTTCGGCCGGGACGCCGCAGCCAACGCCGCCGACCTGGTCGCCGCCGGGGTGCCGCTGCTCTACGGCACCTGCTCGGGGCGCTCGGCCACCGCCCCGGCGGTCGACCCCCGCGAGCTGGACCGGCTGGCAAACACCGGGCTGGGCCGGCTCGGGGCACTGCGGGTCGCCACCGAGGCCTCGGCGGCCGCGGCCGGGATGCGCCGGCGGACCGGGCGGCTGACGGTCGGCGAGCCCGCCGCGCTGGTGCTGCTGCCGACCAGTCCGCTGGTCGAGCCAGGCGTCTGGCGGACGCCGGGTGCGGTGTTCGCAGACGGGCGGCTTACCGTTAGTCCCAACGAGCCCACCCGCCGGGTCGGCCGGCCGGCACCGGCCGACCGGCCGGCGATGCCCACCGCCGACCAGGGGAACCGATGACCGACGCCGTTCCCGACCGTCCGGCGCCGCCCGCCGTCACCGACCGTTCGGCGCCGCCCGCCGTCACCGACCGTCCGGGGCCGCCCGCCGAGCCTGACAGCCCGGCGCCGCCCGCCGAGCCCGACGGCCCGGCACCGACCCCGCGGTCCTGGCGGCCGCTGGTGCTGCTGGCCGCGGCGCAACTGGTGGCCGGGGTGCTGGCCGGGCTGGTGTGGCGAATTCTCTCGCCGCACACCCTCTCCTACCTGCTGTCCGGTGGCGACGGCAAGCCGCCGTTCGTGGTGCCGGACGAGAGCGAGTCCCAGGTCGCCGGCGACGGGCGGTTCGTGCTGCTCTCGATCGGGCTCGGCATGGTCTTCGGCCTGGTGGCCTGGCGGCTGCGGGCGCTGCGCGGGCCGGTGGTGCTGGCCACCCTGGCGGCGGCCGGCCTGCTCAGCTCGCTGGTCGCCCGCACCGTCGGCGAGCTGCTGCCCAGCGGCAGCCCGGCACCCCGGGTCGACTCGGCGTTCCACCCGCAGCTGAGCCTGCACTCGCTGCCCGCGCTGGCGGTGCACGCCTTCTTCGCGGTACTGGTCTACACCGCGCTGGTCGGCCTGAGCGCGGACGCCAACCTCGTCGACCGCTGAGCAGGCAACCTCTGCAATCAGCTGGAACCGGGCCGCCCGAAGGTCGCCGCGGTGATCGGCACCGCGCGCAACTGGCGCAACAGCTCGGTCTCGCGGCGCAGCACGGTCCGGCCGGCCTGCAACCGGGCGGCGGTGTCAGGTGCCGCCAGCAGTGCCTGCCGGTCGGCCAGCGGTAGCGACGGCAGCCTGGCCACCGCGTAGGACAGCGCCTGGGGGTCGCCGGCCGCCTCGGAGAGCTCCTCGGCCACCACCCCGGGATCGGCGCGCAGCGCGACGAGGGTGCGCAGGTGCAGTTCCACCGACCGCCGCACCGTGTCCGCCAACTCCGGATCTGCCTCGCCCGACGGCTCGGCCAGCCATCGGACGGTACCCAGCAGGTACGGCTTGCTACCGGTGTCGAGTGCCTCGAGGAAGAAGCGGCGTTCACCGATCGCGGCCAGGTCGCAGCGGCCGTCCGGGTGCGGCAGCACTCCGGTCACCCGTGCCGAGGTGCCGACCTGGTGGACCTCGCCGAGCTCGCCCACCTCCCAGCCCTGCCGCAACGCCACCACCCCGAACTCCGGCGAGCCGGGGTCCTGGCCGTTGAGCAGGTCGGCGACCAGCTGGCGGTAGCGCGGCTCGAAGACGTGCAGCGACAGCCGCATGCCCGGCACCAGCACCGTTCCCAGCGGGAACAGCGGCAGCACCTCGGCCTTGCCTGGTCGCGGTTGAGGCACCCGTTCACCGTACGGCGATTCCAGCCCCACCGCGCGGCTGTACCAAACCCCACCGGGCAACACCGGCGGCCGTTCCGCGGGCACGGCGCCCGCTCGCCGCGCAACTAGACTGGCTGCGTGCTCCGCCTCCTCGACCTGTCCGGTACCACCGCGAGCCCGGTCCAGCTGCGCCGGCTGCTGCCGCGCGCCACGCTGGACGTCAGCTCCGCGCTGGAGGCGGTCAGCCCGGTGGTCCGGGCGGTGCGCGAGCAGGGCTACGCCGGTGCCCGGGCGGCCACCGCCCGCTTCGACGGGGTGGACGTGCCCGACCCGCGGGTGCCGGCTCAGGCATTGACCACAGCGCTGGACGAACTCCCCGGCCCGGTCCGCGCCGCCCTGGACGAGTCGATCCGCCGGGTCCGGGTGGTGCACGCCGAGCAGCGCCGCGCGGTCACCGACGTCGAGGTTCGTCCCGGCGCCACCGTGACCGAGAAGTGGATCCCGGTCGACCGGGTGGGGCTCTACGTCCCCGGCGGCATCGCGGTCTACCCGTCCTCGGTGGTGATGAACGTGGTCCCGGCCCAGGTGGCCGGGGTGCCGTCGCTGGCGGTCTGCTCGCCGCCGCAGCGCGAGACCGGACTGCCGCACCCGGCGATCCTGGCCGCCTGCGCGCTGCTCGGGGTCGAGGAGGTGTACGCGGTCGGCGGCGCCCAGGCGATCGCGCTGCTGGCCTACGGCGACGCCGAGCTCGGCATCGACCCGGTCGACCTGGTCACCGGTCCCGGCAACGTCTACGTGGCGGCGGCCAAGCGGCTGCTGCGCGGGGTGATCGGCATCGACGCCGAGGCCGGCCCGACCGAGATCGCGATCCTGGCCGACCGGCACGCCGACCCCGGACATGTCGCCGCGGACCTGATCAGCCAGGCCGAGCACGACCCGTCGGCGGCCTCGGTGCTGGTCACCGACTCGGCCGAGCTCGCCGACGCGGTGCGGGCCCAGGTGGAGTGGCAGGTGGCCACCACCCGGCACCGGGACCGGGTGCGCACCGCGCTGACCGGGCCGCAGTCGGCGATCGTGCTGGTGGCCGACCTGGAGCAGGGCCTGGAGGTGGTCAACGCCTACGCCGCGGAGCACCTGGAGGTGCTCACCATCGACGCCCGCAAGCTGGCCGAGCGGGTGCGGCACGCCGGCTGCGTCTTCGTCGGCGCCTACTCCCCGGTCTCGCTCGGCGACTACTGCGCCGGGTCCAACCACGTGCTGCCCACCGGCTGCACCGCCCGGCACGCCTCCGGGCTCAGCGTGCAGTCGTTCCTGCGCGGCGTGCACCTGGTGGACTACAGCCAGGCGGCGCTGGCCGAGGTGGCCCCGCACGTGCTGGCGCTGGCCGAGGCCGAGGACCTGCCGGCGCACGGCGACGCGGTCCGGATCCGGATGACGCCGGCATGACCGGGGCGCTCTTCCGGGTGCCGCTGCGTCCGGAGCTGATCGGCCAGCAGCCCTACGGCGCGCCTCAGCTGGACGTGCCGGTGCGGTTGAACACCAACGAGAACCCCTACCCGCCGCCGGCCGGGGTGGTCGCCGCGATCACCGCCGCGGTGGGTGCCGAGGCGGCCGGCCTGAACCGCTACCCCGACCGGGAGTGCTTGCGGCTGCGCGCGGCGCTGGCCGACTACCTCAACGCCGAGTCCGGGGCCCGGCTGGGGCCCGAGCAGCTGTGGCCGGCCAACGGCTCGAACGAGGTCATGCAGCAGCTGCTGCAGGCCTTCGGCGGCCCGGGACGCACCGCGCTGTCGTTCGCCCCGACGTACTCGATGTATCCGGAGTACGCCCGCAACACCTTCACCGAGTGGGTGACCGGACGGCGGTCCGACGACTTCGGCCTCGACCTCGACGCAGCGCTGCCGCTGATCGAGCGGGTGCAGCCGTCGGTGGTGCTGCTGACCTCGCCCAACAACCCGACCGGGACCGCGCTGCCGCCCTCCCAGCTGCGCGCGGTGCTGGACGCCGCACCCGGCCTGGTGGTGGTGGACGAGGCCTACGCCGAGTTCCGCCGGGCCGGCGTGCCGAGCGCCGTGCAGCTGCTGCCCGACCACCCGCAGCTGGTGGTGACGCGCACCATGAGCAAGGCGTTCGCACTGGCCGGCGGCCGGCTGGGTTACCTGGCGGCCTCGGCCGAGGTGGTGGACGCCGTCAGGATCGTCCGGCTGCCCTATCACCTGTCCGCGGTCAGCCAGGCGACCGCGCTGGCGGCACTGGCGCACAGCGGCGAGCTGCAGGCCGCCCTGCAGGCGCTGCGCACCGAACGGGACGCCACGCTGGCCTGGCTGCGCGAGCAGGGGCTCCGGGCCGCGGACTCGGAGGCCAACTTCGTGCTGTTCGGCACCTTCGCCGACCGGCACGGGGTCTGGCAGGGCGTGGTCGATCGCGGGGTGCTGATCCGCGAGACCGGCCCGGACGGCTGGCTGCGGGTGTCGATCGGGACGCCCGAGGAGATGGCCGCCTTCCGTTCCGCCCTCTCCGATCTGCTCGGGTCCGATCTGATCGAGCACGACCAGATCGGGCACGGCACCCGAGCTGACCCGCACGGCAGCGCTGCACGGCCCACGACCGGATCGAACGAGGAGAACCCAGGGTGAACCGCACCGGACGCATCGAGCGCAGCACCGCCGAGACCAAGGTGCTGGTCGAGATCGGCCTGGACGGCTCCGGCAGCGCCGACGTCTCCACCGGGGTCGGCTTCTTCGACCACATGCTCGGCTCGTTCGCCAAGCACGGCCTGTTCGACCTCACCGTGCACGTCGACGGTGACCTGCACATCGACGCCCACCACAGCGTGGAGGACACCGCCATCGCCCTCGGCCAGGCCTTCGCGGTGGCGGCCGGCGACAAGGCCGGCGTCCGGCGCTTCGGCGACGCGGTGATCCCGATGGACGAGGTGCTGGTGTCGGCCGCGGTGGACCTGTCCGGCCGCCCGTACCTGGTGCACACCGAGCCCGCCGGCGCGCCGCCCTACCTGCTCGGCAACGGCACCCCGTACGCCACCACCCTGACCCGGCACGTCTTCGAGTCCTTCACCGTCGCCGCGAAGCTGACCCTGCACGTCAGCGTGCAAGCCGGCCGGGACTGGCACCACATCACCGAGGCGCAGTACAAGGCGGTGGCCCGGGCGCTGCGCGCGGCGGCCGAACCGGACCCGCGCCAGACCGGCATCCCGTCCACCAAGGGCGTGCTGTAACGGATGAGCAGGGTGACCGTGCTGGACTACGGCTCGGGCAACGTCCGCTCGGCCGTCCGGGCGCTGGAGCGGGTCGGCGCCGAGGTGCGGCTGAGTGCCGACCCGGCCGACGCGATCGAGGCCGACGGCCTGGTGGTGCCCGGCGTGGGGGCGTTCGCGGCGTGCATGGCGGGGCTGGAGCAGGTGGACGCCCGGCGGATCCTCGCCGAACGGGTGCGCACCGAGCGGCCGGTGCTCGGCATCTGCGTCGGCATGCAGGTGCTGTTCGCCGCCGGGGTCGAGCACGGCGTCCAGACGCCCGGGCTGGGCCTGCTACCCGGCCGGGTAGAGCCGCTGGTCGCCCCGGTGATCCCGCACATGGGCTGGAACACGGTCAGCCCGCCGGCGGGCTCGGTGCTGTTCGCCGGCATGCCCGAGGGCACCCGCTACTACTTCGTGCACTCCTACGCGGTGCACCCGAGCGCCGAGCGGCCCGGCTGCCTGGTCACCCTGGCCGAGCACGGCGAGCCGTTCGTGGCCGCGGTGGAGGCCGGACCGGTGTCGGCGACCCAGTTCCATCCGGAGAAATCCGGTGACGCCGGTGCCGAACTGCTGGCCAACTGGCTGGGCACGCTGTGAGCCCCGCTGCCGGACCCCTCACGAAACGCAGCACGAACCACGCGGTGCCGCGATGAGCAAGGAACGCGCCCGCCGGCGCGCCGAGCGGCAGGCGCTCACCGAGCAGCGGCTGGCCGAGCACCGGCAGCGGCTGGCCGCCGAGGCCGACCGGCGGCGCCGCCGGGCCCGCTGGCAGGCACTGTTCGGCCGCCGTCCGGATCGCGCGCCGCGCACGCCGCTGTCCGCGCGCCGCAAGGAGCGCCGGGCCGTGATCGCCTCGGCGCTGCTGGTGGTGGCGGTGCTGACCTACCTGATGAGCCGCTCGGTCGCCATGGTGGTCGGGGTGCTGCTGGTGGCCGCGATCGCCGTGCCGGCGCTCGCGGTGGCGCTTGGAGATCGGAGCCGGAGATGACCCCGTTGGAGCTGCTGCCCGCCGTCGACGTCGCCGACGGCACCGCCGTGCGGCTGGTGCAGGGCGAGGCCGGCACCGAGACCCGCTACGGCAGCCCGCTGGACGCGGCGCTGGCCTGGCAGGCCGACGGCGCCGAGTGGGTGCACCTGGTCGACCTGGACGCGGCGTTCGGCCGGGGCAGCAACCGCGACCTGCTGGCCGAGGTGGTCGGGCGGCTGGACGTGGCGGTGGAGCTGTCCGGCGGCATCCGGGACGACGAGTCGCTGGCGGCAGCACTGGCCACCGGCTGTGCCCGGGTGAACCTGGGCACCGCCGCGCTGGAGGCACCGGACTGGGTGCGCACCGCGATCGCCCGGCACGGCGAGAAGATCGCGGTCGGCCTGGACGTCCGGGGCACCACGCTGGCCGCCCGCGGCTGGACATCGGAGGGCGGTGACCTGTTCCAGACGCTGGCCCGGCTGGACGCCGACGGCTGCGCCCGCTACGTGGTCACCGACGTGCACCGGGACGGCACCCTGACCGGGCCGAACCTGGAGCTGCTGCGCTCGGTGTGCGCGGCCACCGACCGGCCGGTGGTGGCCTCCGGCGGGGTGTCCGCGCTGGCGGACCTGCGCGCCCTGGCCGGCCTGCGCGGCATCGGCGTGGAGGGCGTGATCGTCGGCAAGGCGCTCTACGCCGGGGCCTTCACCCTGCCTGAGGCGCTGGCCACCGTGGCCGCCGCCGCGACTGCGACAGGGGACTGAGCGTGCCGGTCGCGGTCCGGGTCATCCCGTGCCTGGACGTCGCGGACGGCCGGGTGGTCAAGGGCGTGAACTTCACCGGCCTGCGCGATGCCGGTGACCCGGTGGAGCTGGCCCGCCGCTACGACGCCGAGGGCGCCGACGAGCTGACCTTTCTCGACATCACCGCCTCGGCGGCCGGCCGGCAGACCACCCTGGAGGTGGTCTCGCGCACCGCCGAGCAGGTGTTCATCCCGCTGACCGTGGGCGGTGGGGTGCGGTCGGTGGCCGACGTGGACGCGCTGCTGCGCGCCGGCGCGGACAAGGTCGGGGTGAACACCGCCGCGATCGCCCGTCCGCAGCTGCTGGCCGAGATCGCCGACCGGTTCGGCCGGCAGGTGCTGGTGCTGTCGGTGGACGCCCGGCGAGCGGCCGGACCCGAGTCCGGCTTCGAGGTGACCACGCATGGCGGCCGGCAGGGTACTGGCCTGGACGCGCTGGCCTGGGCCGCCCGGGCCGCCGAGCTGGGGGCGGGGGAGATCCTGCTGAACTCGATGGACGCCGACGGCACCCAGGCGGGTTTCGATACCGAGCTGATCGCCGCGGTGCGGGCGGTGGTGTCGGTGCCGGTGATCGCCAGCGGCGGCGCCGGCAAGGTCGAGCACTTCCCGCCGGCGGTGGCGGCCGGCGCGGACGCGGTGCTGGCGGCCAGCGTCTTCCACTACCGGCAGACCAGCATCGGCGAGGTCAAGCGCGGCCTGGCCGCCGCCGGGCTGCCGGTCCGGCTGGCGGGCACCGGCGGCTGGCGGTCAGTTCGGCCCGGCGGCTAGCGGTCAGGCCGGCCCGCCGGGCAGCGGTGCGGGTGGGTTCTCCGACATACCCCGATGATCGCCCGAGCCCTGCCCGGGACCGGCTCGCAGCCGGCCGGCGGTAGCGTGGATTCAGCCCACCTCGCCGGGCACCGCCGGCCAGCCTCGGCCAGCGGTCGGAACACGCCGGGAGCACCCGTGACCCGCATCCCTCGACTGGCGCTGCTCGCCCTGTCGGTCCTGCTGCTCGCGTCCTGCGACGTCTCGCTGCCGCGGCCCCAGACCTCCGGCTCGGCCGGACGGTCACAGCCGAACGCCACCCTGTCGGTTGCCAACGACGGGCGCAGCCGGTTCGACCAGGAGGTCAAGAACGCCATCGCCGACGTGCAGGCGTTCTGGCGCACCAACTACCCGACGATCTCCGGTGGCCGGCCCTATCCGGAACTGCGCGGCGGGATCTACTCCGTCGACGGCGGCGATCTCGACGGCAGCGATCTCGACGCCACGCTGCGGCGCAACGCCTGCCTGCGTCAGGAGCCGAAGAGCGCGCAGAACAACGCCTTCTACTGCACCGCCGACGATTCGGTGGTCTACGACCGAAACCCTGACCACCTGGTAGCCCAGTTGGCCGACAAGTACGGCCCGTTCATGATCACCGCGGTGATCGCGCACGAGTGGGGTCACGTCGTCCAGCAGCGGCTGGGCAGCTTCTCCGCCGACTCCGCCGGTGGCGCCCCGCCGACCATCTTCACCGAGACCCAGGCCGACTGCGCGTCCGGTGCCTTCATCAGCACCGTCCAGCAGGGCAGGACCGCGCACGTGTCGGTGGACCAGCAGCAACTGGAGAGGACCCTGCTGGGCTACCTGCAGGTCCGCGATCCACCACCGGTCAGTGCCGCCCAGATCTCGCACGGCAACGGCTTCGACCGGCTGTCGGCGATGGCCGACGGCATCGCCAACGGGGTCGGCTTCTGCTTCGGGGAGGAGTTCGCGCAGCGGCAGTTCACCGAGCGGCCGTTCACCTCCGACGTCGACTACCTGCAACGCGGCAACCTGCCCTACGCCCAGATCATCGACCCGACGCCGGCCTCACCGCAGGACTCCAGCCTGCAGCAGGTGCTCGACCGGTTCTGGACGCAGGCCGCGGGCGACCGGCAGTGGCGCGAGGTCGGCGTCCGGCAGGTCGAGGATCCGAGCTGCCCGGGCACCCGGGTCAGCGATTTCGACTACTGCCCGGACGGCAACGTCGTCTACTTCACCGACTCCTTCGCCCGGCAGGCCTACAACAGCCTGCCGGACAAGCGGATCGACGAGGGCTCGGGCAAGGTGACGCTGGTCGACGACGCGCCGGCCGACTACTCGCTCGGCATGCTGTTCGTCTACGGCTGGAGCATGGCGGTGCGCGCCCAACTCTTCGGTGCCGCCACCGACGACCGGGACGCGCTGCTGGCCGCCAGTTGCTACAGCGGTGCGTTCACCGCCTCGATCAACACCGGAGACGCCCGGAGCTTCCAGCTCTCCCCACCCGACATGGACGAGGCCACCTCGGCGGTGATCAAGCTGGTGCCCTCGGACCAGGCGTACGGGGCGCACGGCACCACCGCGCTGCAACGCATCCAGCAGTTCACCAAGGGCTACTTCGGCGGCCTGCAGTCCTGCTGAGGGGGAGCACCGGCCGGTCTGCCGGCGCCGGGGAACAACCGGTGTTCCCCGGGCGCTGCAACGACACGTGACCCGCGCCGCCACCACCGACCTGCCGATTCCCGCGAACCCGGCCGGCCGGCACGCCAACCTGGCGATCTTCGCCCTGGCGGTCGGCGGTTTCGCCATCGGCACCGGCGAATTCGTCTCGATGGGGCTGTTGCCCGACATCGCCGGCGGCGTCCGGATCTCGATCCCGCAGGCCGGCCATGTCATCTCGGCCTACGCCCTCGGCGTGATGATCGGCGCGCCGCTGATCGCGGCGTTCGGAGCCCGGTTGCCCCGCAAGCGGCTGCTGTGGTGGCTGATGGCCGCCTTCGCCCTGGGCAACGTCGCCTCCGCGCTGGCGCCGGGGTACCGCACCCTGCTGGCGGCCCGGTTCCTGTCCGGCCTGCCGCACGGGGCGTTCTTCGGAATCGGCGCGTTGGTCGGGGCATCCCTGGTGCCGCCCAACCGGCGGGCCTGGGCGGTGTCGATGATGCTGGCCGGGCTGACCGTGGCCAACGTGGTCGGCGTCCCGCTGACCACCCTGATCGGCCAGCAGTGGGGCTGGCGCTGGCCGTACGGGCTGGTCGGCGTGCTCGGCATGCTGACCCTGGCCTCGGTGCTGCTGTGGATCCCGGCCCGTCCGGCCGAGCCCGGGCTGACCATCCGCACCGAGCTCAGCGCGCTGCGGCACGGTCAGGTGTGGCTGGCGCTGTTGACCGGGACGGTCGGCTTCGGTGGCATGTTCGCCACCTACTCCTACATCACCCCGACCATGACCACGCTGGCCGGAGTCAGCGCCACCGCGGTGACCGGCCTGCTGGCCGTCTACGGCGTCGGCATGACGGTCGGGGTACTCCTCGGCGGCCGGCTCGCCGACCGGGCGCTGATGCCCGGCCTGTACGGCGGGCTGCTCGCGACGGCGGTGGTGCTGTTCGGGTTCGGCTACGCGGTGCGCACCGTGCCCGGTGCGGTGCTGGCCACCTTCGTCTTCGGCGTCACCGGCTCGGTGCTGGTGCCGATGCTGCAGACCCGGCTGATGGACGTGGCACGCGAGGGCCAGTCGCTGGCCGCGGCGCTGAACCACTCGACCCTGAATCTGGCCAACGCCCTGGGCGCCTGGATCGGCGGGGTGGTGCTCGACCACGGGCTCGGCTACGAGTGGCCCAGCCGGGTGGGCGCGCTGCTGGCGCTGGCCGGACTTGCCATCGCGCTGCTGTCCGGCCGGCTGGAGCGGGCCGGTGCCACCCGGCCCGGTTGCGCGGCGTCGGGGTTGGCCGCAGGCTAGTTTCACTGGCGGACCCGGCAGTCGGGTCCTTTCCGGACTCCGCTCCGGCGAGGGGAGAGCAGGGGAGCAGGCGATGAGCGAGCTGGACCCCAACCGGACCCCGCCCACCGTGATCGGGGCAGTGGCGGCCGGCACCGTGGTGGTGCCGTTCCTGATCGTCTACGCGTTCCTGTTCATCGTGCACGGCGCCTTCGTCCAGCCCGACCAGCCCGACATCACCGGCAGCCGGTCCGGCGAGCTGGTGGCCGGACTGGTGGCGCTCGCCTTCCTGCTGCTGGTGCTGTGGGGGATGGGCCGGCTGCTCAACGGCTACGACCGCTGGGTGTTCGTGCTCGGCCAGCTGATCACCGCTGGCGCCGCGCTGGACCTGCTGCTGGACTCGGCCTCCGGCGAGCCGCAGGTGCCGGCCGTGGTGCTGGTGGCCGCGCTGCTGGCGCTGGTGCTGACCTTCCTGCGGCCGTCCTGGCAGTGGGTGGTGACCCGGGGCGGTGCGTACGTGCCGCCCGCTCCGACGGACGGGCCGGCTTCGGCCGGCAGGGCCGACCAGGCGGCCCGGGCCGAGCGCACCGAGCCGTCGGCCGGCCGTCCGGGCTAGCGCACAGCCCGTTCACAGGGAAAGCTAAGCAGGTGCCCAGCGTGCCGCGCGACCCTGTGCGAATGTCGACCTCGCTCTCCTCCGCTGCCAGCACCCAGACCGCACCGCGCGCCAGGCGCCGGGTGCTGGTGGTCGACGACGAGGAGAACGTGGTGCACCTGGTCGCCTCGGCGCTGCGCTTCGACGGCTACGAGGCGGTGACCGCCGACAACGGCCACTCCGCGCTGGCCGCGGTGGCCGAGTACGACCCGGACCTGGTGGTGCTGGACGTGATGATGCCGGGCCTGGACGGGCACGCCGTGCTGCAGCACCTGCGCGCCGCGGGCTCCGCCGTCCCGGTGATCTTCCTGACCGCGCGGGACGGGGCGGCAGACCGGGTCGCCGGGCTGCGGTCCGGCGCCGACGACTACGTGGTCAAGCCGTTCAGCGTCGAGGAGCTGCTGGCCCGGGTGAACGCGGTGCTGCGCCGCACCCAGGCCGAGTCCGACCGGGACGGCGTGCTGCGGGTCGCCGACCTCGAACTGGACGAGAACAGCCACGAGGTGACCCGGGCCGGTGAGGAGGTGCACCTGACCGCCACCGAGTTCGAGCTGCTGCGCTACCTGATGCGCAACGAGCGGGTGGTGCTGTCCAAGGCACAGATCCTGGACCGGGTGTGGAAGTACGACTTCCAGGGCCAGTCCAACATCGTCGAGCTCTACATCGGCTACCTGCGCAAGAAGATCGACCACGCCGAGCCCAAGCTGATCCACACCGTGCGCGGCGCCGGCTACGTCATCAAGGCCCCGCGCGGGTGACGTTGAGCGGCACCGGGGCCCGGGACGCCGGCCCGGCCGGTCCGGTGGCTCCGGGCTATCCCGGCACGCCCGGCCCGGCGCCGGCCCCGCCCCCGCTCACCATCTCGGGGGACTACGCCGTCGTCCAGCCTGACCGCCCGCCGCGCGGGGGGCGCTGGCTGCCCCGCACGCTGGCCGCCCGGCTGGTGACCGGCGTGGTGGCCCTGCTGCTGGTGGTGGTCACCATCACCAGCGCCACCACCTACTTCCTGCTCCGGCCGTTCCTGCTGCAGCGACTGGACCAGCAGCTGTCCGGCGTGGCGGGCGGCAACGCCACCAGCGTCCGGCAGTGCATCCTGTCCGGCGGCAGCGCCTGTTCGGTCGGGGTGCCCAGCGGCGGCCGGGCCGCCCAGCTGGCCACCGCCCAGCGGGAGTGGATCGTCGGCTACGACTCCGCCGGCAACGCCGTGGTCAATGTCACCGCCAACATCGCCTCGCTGTCCCAGCTGAACCTGTCCGCCCGGCAGCGGGCCGACGTGCTGGCCGACCCCACCCAGGTGCGCACCATCACCAGCGGCGACCTGCGGCTGCGGGTGACCGCCCGGCAGATCCAGAACCCCCTCGACAACACCGTGATCACCGTGGTGACCGGGCTGTCGATGGAGGAGGTCGACCACACCCTGCAGCGGCTGCTGCTGCTCGAACTGGTGGTCGGCGCCGGTGCGGTGCTGCTGGCGGCCGGGCTCACCAGCTGGGGCGTCCGGGCCGGGCTGCGGCCGCTGACCCGGGTGACCCGCACCGCGCAGGAGGTGACCGCCGAACTCTCCCCGCAGGGCTCCGGGCTGGACCTGCGGGTGCCCGACGCCGACCCGCGCACCGAGGTGGGCAAGGTGGCCTCGGCGCTGAACACCCTGCTGCAGGCGGTAGAAACCGAGTTCGCCGCCCGGGTGCGCAGCGAGGAGCGGATGCGCCAGTTCCTGGCCGACGCCTCGCACGAGCTGCGCACCCCGCTCACCTCGATCCGCGGCTACGCCGAGCTCGCCCGGCTGCAGGGCCGCGCGACCGGTGCGCCGGACGACTCGATGCGCCGGATCGAGGTGGAGGGCACCCGGATGTCGCGGCTGGTCGAGGACCTGCTGGTGCTGGCCCGCGGCGACCAGGCCAGCGCCACCCAGCGCGAGCCGGTCGACGTCGACAAGCTGCTCGCCGAGGCCGCCAACGCGGTCTCGACCGCCCATCCCGAGCGCGAGCTGACCATCGTCGGCTCCGGCGGCGCGGTGCTGGTCGGCGACCGGGACCAGCTGCTGCGGGTGCTGATCAACCTGGCCTCCAACGCCGCGATCCACACCTCGTCCGGCCCGATCCGGCTGGAGGCGATCCGCGGCCGGACGCCGGCCGGTGAGGCGGTGGCGCTGCGGGTGATCGACACCGGCCCCGGCCTGCCACCCGAGGAGGCCGCGCACGTCTTCGAACGGTTCTGGCGCGCCGACAAGGCCCGCAGCCGGGCCAAGGGCGGCAGCGGGCTGGGCATGGCGATCGTCGCCCAGATCGTGGCCGCGCACGGCGGCCACATCCAGTTCGACTCCACCGTCGCCGGCGGCACCACGGTCACCGTCACCCTGCCGGTGCAGCCGCCGGCCCCGTACCCGCCGGCCGGCTGAGCCGACCAGCTGAGCCGCCCGCCCGGACGGCCCGACCGAACGGGCGGCCACCGGCACCCGGCAGAATCGGGGGATGCCCCCGACACCTGCCGCCGCCCTGGACCCGCGGATCGCCGAACGGCTCAAGCGCGACGCCGCCGGCCTGGTGGCCGCGGTCGTGCAGCAGCACGACACCGGCGAGGTGCTGATGCTGGGCTGGATGGACGACGAGGCGCTGCACCGCTCGCTGACTGAAGGCCGGGTCACCTTCTGGTCGCGGTCCCGGCAGGAGTACTGGCGCAAGGGCGACACTTCGGGCAACGTGCAGTACGTGCGATCCATCGCGCTGGACTGCGACGGCGACGCGCTGCTGGTCCGGGTGGACCAGGTCGGCCCGGCCTGCCACACCGGCACCCGCAGCTGCTTCGACGCCGGGGCGTTGCCGGCCGTCGAAGGCAGTCGCGAGGGAGGCCCGCGATGATCGACCGGGCCCAGCTGGCGGAGCTGGCGAGCACCCACCGGCTGGTGCCGCTGACCCGCACCCTGTTCGCCGACGCCGAGACCCCGGTCGGGGTGTACCGCAAGCTGGCCGGCGGCCGGCCGGGCACCTTCCTGCTCGAGTCGGCCGAGCCGGGCGCGTCCTTCTCCCGCTGGTCCTTCGTCGGGGTTGCGGCACCGGCCACCCTGACCGTCGAGGACGGCGAGGCCCGCTGGCAGGGCGACCCGCCACCCGGGCTGCCGGACGGCGGCGACCCGCTGCAGGTGCTGGCCACCGCCTGGCGGGCGGTGCACGGCCCCCGGCTGCCCGGCCTGCCCCCGCTGACCGGCGGCTTCGTCGGCTACCTCAGCTACGACGTGGTGCGCCGGATCGAGGCGCTGCCCGAGATCGCGCCGGACGAGCTGGGGCTGCCGGAGCTGATGATGCTGCTGGTCACCGACCTGGCCGCGGTGGACCACCACAGCTGCACCGTCACGCTGATCGCCAACGCGGTGCTGCACCCGCAGATGTCGCCCGCCGAGCTGGACACCGCCTACGCCGACGCCGAGCGCCGGCTGGACGCGATGGCCCGCGACCTGGCCGCACCCAGCGTCTCGACGGTGGTGCCGATGGTGGCGGTGCCGCCGAAGCCGGCCACCTCGCGCACCGCGCCGGGGGAGTTCGAGGCCGCGGTGGAGCAGTGCCTGGAGGCCATCCGGGCCGGCGAGGTGTTCCAGATCCTGCCCGGCCAGCGGTTCCGCGCCGAGACCGACGCCGACGCCTTCGACGTCTACCGGGCGCTGCGCACCCTGAACCCGTCGCCGTACCTGTACTACCTGCATTTCGCCGACTTCGACATCGTCGGCTCCAGCCCCGAGGCGCTGGTGACGGTGTCCGGCGACAGCGCAACCATCCATCCGATCGCCGGCACCCGGCCGCGCGGCGCCGATCCGGTGGCCGACGCGGCGCTGGTGGCCGAGCTGCTGGCCGACCCGAAGGAGCGCGCCGAGCACGTGATGCTGGTGGACCTGGCCCGCAACGACCTGGGCCGGGTCTGCCGGGCCGGCACGGTGCGGGTGGTCGAGTTCGGCACCATCGAGCGCTACAGCCACGTCTGGCACATCGTCTCCACGGTCACCGGCGAGGTCGCCGAGGGCAAGGACGCCTTCGACGTGTTCACCGCGGTGTTCCCGCACGGCACCGTCTCGGGCGCCCCGAAGGTGCGGGCGATGCAGCTGCTGGAAGAGATCGAGCCGGTCCGGCGCGGCATCTATGCCGGCGGGGTGGGTTACTTCGACTCGGCCGGCGACATGGACCTGGCGATCGCGATCCGCACCGCGGTGATGGTCGGCGGCGTCGCCTACGTCCAGGCCGGCGCCGGGGTGGTGGCCGACTCCGTTCCGGCCAATGAGGAGGCCGAGACCCGCAACAAGGCACGCGCGGTGCTGCAGGCGATCGCCACGGCCGAGACGCTTACCCCATGACCTCGCCCGGAGAGCCTGCGCCGGCCGCCGGAGCGCCGGCCCGCCGGCGCGAGCTGACCGGCGTGCTGGCCGGCGCGGCGCTGGCCGGGCTGGTGGTGCTGTTCTGCTCCGGCCGGTCCTGGCTGCTGGTGGTGGTCGGCCGCCGGCCGCCGTTCGGGCCGCTGCGGGTCGAGCTGTCCGGGCGGGCGCAGTACCCGGCGCTGACCGGGCTGGCGGTGGTGGCGCTGCTCGCGGTGGTGCTGGTGCTGGTCACCGGTGGGCTGGTCCGCCGGCTGCTCGGCGTGCTGGAGATGCTGGCCGGGGGCTGGGCCGCCTACCTCGCCGGCCGCGGCATCGACCGGCCCGGGATGCCCCGGTTGCGGGAGCTGCTGGGCGACCGGCTGGCGCAGGGCTCCGGGACGCTGGAGTTGCACCAGCACCCGCAGTGGGCGGTGCTGACGCTGCTGGCAGCCCTGGTGCTGGTACTGGCGGGCCTGGCGGTGGTGCTACGTGCGGGGTGCTGGCAGCAGGGCCTGTCGGCCCGCTACGCCGCTCCGGCGGTGTCGGCCGAGGCGGGCGATCCCTGGCGCCGGCTGGACCGCGGTGAAGATCCGACGGTGAGCGGTGACTAACATCATGAGAAGGCCACAAACGGCGAATCGGCGTGGTGCACCTACCCCGCGGCGGACCGGGACGAGGAGGCAGCAGTGAACGCCCTCTCCGACATCGTGACCGACGTCCGGGCGGCGGTGGCCGGCCGCCAGGCCCTGGTCGGCCTGGACGAGGTGCGCGCCGCCGCCCAGGCCGCCCCACCGCCGCTGCAGGCCTACCAGGCGTTGCGCGCCCCCGGGGTGGCGGTGATCGCGGAGGTGAAGCGGCGCAGCCCGTCCCGCGGGGTGCTGGCCGAGATCGGCTCGCCGACCGAGCTCGCCCGGCAGTACCAGGACGGCGGTGCCCGGGCGATCAGCGTGCTCACCGAGGAACGCTGGTTCGGCGGCTCGCTGGCCGACCTGGACCAGGTGCGGGCCGCGGTGTCCATCCCGGTGCTGCGCAAGGACTTCGTGGTCACCTCCTACCAGGTGCACGAGGCGCGGGCACACGGCGCGGACCTGGTGCTGCTGATCGTCGCCGCGCTGGAGCAGAACGCGCTGATCGGGCTGCGCGAGCGGATCGAGTCGCTGGGGATGACCGCGATCGTCGAGGTGCACGACGAGGAGGAGGCCAGCCGGGCGCTGGACGCCGGCGCCCGGGTGATCGGCGTGAACGCCCGCAACCTCAAGACCCTCGAGGTGGACCGCTCGGTGTTCGAACGGATCGCGCCGGGGCTGCCCAGCAACATCGTCAAGGTGGCCGAGTCGGGGGTGCGCGACGCCCGCGACCTGATCACCTATGCCGCCGCCGGGGCGGACGCGGTGCTGGTCGGCGAGGGCCTGGTCACCTCCGGCAACCCGCGGCAGGCGGTGGCCGACCTGGTGACCGCCGGCGCGCATCCGGCCACCCCGCGCACCTCCCGCTAGGCCGTCCGGCTCGTCCGGCGCTGGGCCGGCCGGCAGGGCTCAGGGAATGAGCAGCAGCTTGCCGGTGCTGCGCCGGTTCTCCAGGTCGTCATAGGCCCGGGCCGCCTCGGCGAGCGGGTACCGGCCGCCGATCTCGACCTGCAGGCCCCCGAAGGCCAGGCCGTCGAGCACCGCGCCGGCCCGCAGCAGCAGCTCCTCGCGGGTACGCAGGTAGTGCCCGAGGCTGGGCCGGGTCAGGAACAGCGAGCCGCCGGTGTTGAGCCGCTGCAGGTTGAACGGCGGCACCTGGCCGCTGGCCGCGCCGAAGATCGCCAGCGTGCCGCGGGTGCGCAGCGAGGCCAGCGAGGCGTCGAAGGTGGACTTGCCGACCCCGTCGTAGACCACGGCCACTCCCTCGCCGCCGGTCAGCTCGCGCACCGCGGCGGCCAGGTCGTCGACCTCGGTGTAGTTCAGCACATGGTCGGCGCCCAGCGCCCGCACCTTGTCGGCCTTCGCCGAGGTCGACACGGTGGTGATCACGGTGGCGTCCTTGGCCTTGGCCAGCTGAATCAGCAGCTGGCCGACCCCACCGGCGCCGGCGTGCACCAGCACCGTGTCGCCGGCCTGCACCGGATAGGTGTCGTTGACCAGGTAGTGCGCGGTCATGCCCTGCAGCATCACCGCGGCGGCCTGCTCCAGCGGCACCCCCTCGGGCACCGGCACCGCGTCGCGCTCGGGCACCAGCACCAGTCCGGCCGCGCTGCCCAGCGTCTGGCACCAGCAGACCCGGTCGCCGGGCGCGGCGACGGTGACCCCGTCGCCGACCGCCAGCACCACCCCGGCGCCCTCGCTGCCGAGCACGAACGGGGTCGGTACCGGGTAGACGCCCTGCCGCTGGTAGGTGTCGATGAAGTTCACGCCGGCGGCCGCGACCTGCACCAGCAACTGGCCGGGACCGGGCTGGTCGATCTCGCGGGACTCCAGCCGCAGCACCTCGCCGCTGCCGTGCTCGGTCACGACCAGGGCGTCGGTTGTCTGGGTAGCCATGGATTCACGGTAGCCAACGACCGGCGCCGGCTGTGCACCGATCGGGCCGGGCGCTGCTCTACGGTGGGCAGGTGCAGAACCTCGAAGCGGCCATCCCGTCCCCGACGGTGAGCGTGCTGCACCTCGGCCCGCTGTCGATCCACCTGTACGCGATCTGCATCGTGGCGGGCATCGTGGTGGCGCTGTGGCTGACCGACCGGCGCTGGCGGGAGCGTGGCGGCGCCCCGGGCCAGGTGGGCGACGTGGCCGGCTGGGCGGTGCTGTTCGGCATCATCGGCGGCCGGCTCTACCACGTCGTCACCGATCCGGAGCTGTACTTCGCGGCCGGCAAGCACCCGCTCGACGCGGTCAAGATCTGGGACGGCGGGCTGGGCATCTGGGGCGCGATCGCGCTCGGCGCGCTGGGCGCCTGGATCGGCTGCCGCCGACACCGGATGGACTTCGCCGCCTTCGCCGACGCCGCCGCCCCCGGGGTGCTGTTGGCACAGGCGATCGGCCGGTGGGGCAACTGGTTCAACAACGAGCTGTACGGCCGGGCCACCACGCTGCCGTGGAAGCTGCAGATCCACGAGCTGGACGTGGCCACCGGCAAGGCCACCCGGGACGCCGCCGGCCGGGTCGTGGTGCTCGGCTACTACCACCCGACCTTCCTGTACGAGATGCTCTGGAGCCTGCTGGTGGTGACCGTGCTGCTGGTGCTCGACCGGCGCCGGCTGCTCGGCCGCTGGCAGGTGCTGGCGCTGTACGTGATGGGCTACACCTTCGGCCGGTTCTTCGTCGAGGCGCTGCGTGACGACCATGCCAACCGGATCGCCGGGCTGCGGGTGAACAGCTGGGTCTCGATCCTGGTGTTCCTGGCCGCGCTGGCCTGGTTCCTGCGCAACCAGGGCACGCCACGCAGCGTCGCCGCGCCCGAGGTCGACCCGATCGACGGCCCGGCTGCCGACGACTCGCCGGACTCGCCGGCAACGGCTTCGGACTTGCCGGCAACGGCTTCGGATGAGCCTGCGGTGAGTGCCGCAGCGCAGCGGCCCGCCGGGTCCGCCATAGACTCAGAGCATGTCCAGCAGCGTGCCCAAGACCGCTCCCGGCCACCCGCGGGTGGCTCCGGCCCAGGCATCGACTCCGGTGACGGCACCGCATCACCCGATCGGTGACCCCGACCTGGAGGTCGGCCACGAGCACCGCGAGGTGTCCGGTGGCTGGCTTCGTCCCACCGTGTTCGGCATGGTGGACGGCCTGGTCTCCAACTTCGGGCTGATCACCGGCGTCGCGGCGGCCAGTTCCGGGGCCCGTCCGGTGATGATCGCCGGGGTCGCGGGCCTGCTGTCCGGAGCGTTCTCGATGGGTAGCGGCGAATACGTCTCGGTACGCAGCCAGAACGAGTCGATGCAGGCCGAGGTCGAGGTCGAGCGGCGCGAGCTGGAGGGCAACCCGGAGGCAGAACTCGCCGAGCTGACCCAGATCTACATCGACCGGGGCGTGGACCCCGAACTCGCCCAGCTGGTCGCCGAACAGCTGTCGGTGGACCCGCAGCAGGCGCTGGCGATCCACGCCCAGGAGGAACTGGGCGTCGACATCCACGACCTGCCCAACCCGTGGGTGGCGGCCGGCTCGTCGTTCCTGTCCTTCTGCCTGGGGGCGCTGCTGCCGCTGCTGCCGTTCCTGTTCGGTGCCGACGTGCTGTGGTTCGCCGCGACCCTGACCCTGATCGGGCTGTTCGTCACCGGCGCGATCACCGCCCGGTTCACCACCCGGCCCTGGTACTACGCCGGCGGCCGGCAGCTGCTGCTGGGTGCGGTGACCTTCGCGGTGACGTACGGCATCGGCCACCTGATCGGCGCCAACGTCAGCTGAGCCCGGCGGGTCAGCTGATCTCGTCGGCCTCGGCCCGGCCGCGGGCCACCTCGTCCCGCCCTCGCGCCCGCGCCACCGTGAGGCCGACCATCCAGGACACGATCATCGCCACGTAGGCCAGCCCCGCGAGCTGCTCGATCATCACGACGCTGCGGGCATGCGGCAGCACCGGCACCACGTCCGACAACCCCGTCGAGGACAGCGTGGTGAAGCTGAGGAACAGCAACTCCATCCAGGTGCGCGGCGCCTCCGGGTGCATCGCCGCGGTGAACGAGCCCGGCCAGATGATCTGCGCGACGGTGAACAGGTGGGCGAAGGCCCAGGCCAGCAAGGTGAAGGTCGCCCCGACCGCGAACAGCTCGTCGCGGGTGATGGTGCGGTCGGCGAGCATGTACGCGATCAGGCTGCCGGCCGCGTAGAAGTAGAACGCCGCCTCGAAGGCCGACCCCCAGGCATGCCAGGCGTCCGCGGTCGAGGCGATCTGGCACAGCGTGAAGATCACCGCCGGAATGCCCAGCACGATCGACACCCACACCGTCCAGGCGGTGGTCTCCACCGACCAGACCGCCAGCGCCAGCACCAGCAGCCCGAACAGCGACACCGCGCTGCTGCCGGTGCGCGACTCGCCCAGGTAGGGATAGAGCAGCACCCCGAGCAGCTGGACGGCCAGCAGGATCGCCGACGGCTGCCGCCGGGCGCGCTCGATCAAGCCTGTCAATGCCTCAGCCGCCCTCGGCCGGACCGCCGAGCAGCGCGCTGCGCACCGACTCGCCGGCGGCCAGCTCGATCGGCGTCCGCCCGTCGTCGTTGGCCGCCGCCGAGTCGGCGCCGGCCGCCAGCAGCGCCTGCACCGACTCCAGGTCGCCGTTGGCCGCTGCCGAGTGCAGCGGGGTCCAGCCACCGCTCTGCCGGGCGTGCACCGGGGCGTCGGAGGCGATCAGGATCCACACCAGCTCCGAGTGCCGGCCGGCGGCGGCCGCGTGCAGCGGGTGCACCGCCAGCTCGTTGCGGGACGGCTCGGCCACCTCGGCGTCGGCGTCCAGCAGCATCCGGGCCGCCTCCGACCGGCCGAAGTACGCGGCCAGGTGCAGCGGTTGCCAGCCGTCGTCGCTCCAGCGGTCGACCACCGACCGGTCGGCCTCGATCAGCTGGGCCAGCCGGGCGGTGTCGTCGAAGGCAGCCGCCTCGAACACCGACAGCTCCCCGGTGCGGGCGGCCAGCTCGTCGGCCAGCGGGCCGTGCCCGGAGTACAGCGCGGTCAGCGCCGCGGACGCCCCGTTCGGGCCGACGTTGTGCACCAGCGTCGGGTCCTGGTCGAGGTATCGGCGCACCCGGTCGACGTCCCCGACCGCGACCGCGGCGAAGAACTCGGCAACAGCCACCATGGCACCCACTGTGCCATTGCGGTCCGGCAGCAGGAAGAACGCCCGGCCGGCCGGAAGAGCACCGGCCGGGGTTCGCGCCTGCCGGTTGCCTGCCGGTAGTCTGACGCAGCACTGACCAGTACCACCCCAGCACCACCGCACAGGGCCGACGCTGTCCCGCACGCAACCACCGGATCGCCACCGTTGCCGAACCGGACAGCAGAGGGCCCCGGCATGCTGGCGGCCCCCGTCCGAGGGAGCCGCGCGTGCAGTTCTCCGCCCTTCCCGCCCGCCAGGGCCTCTACGACCCGCGCTCGGAGTCCGACTCGTGCGGGGTGGCGTGCCTGGCCGACTTGCAGGGCCGGCCCAGCCACCGCCTGGTCCGCACCGCCCTGACCGCCTTGCACAACATGGACCACCGCGGCGCGGCCGGCGCCGAGTCCAGCAGCGGGGACGGCTCCGGCATCACACTCGCCGTGCCGGACGCCTTCCTGCGAGCGGCCTGCGCCGAACTGGGGATAGCGCTGCCCGCACCCGGCCACTACGCCACCGGCATCGCGTTCCTGCCGACCGAGCCACAAGCCCGGGACCGGGTCAAGGCGATCGTCGCCGGCACCGCCGCCGAGGAGGGCCTGCGGGTGCTGGGCTGGCGGCCGGTGCCGGTGCTGGCCGACGGCCTGGGGGACAGCGCCCGGGCGGTGATGCCGGCCTTCGAGCAGGTGTTCGTCGCGGCCGAAGAAACCGGCACCGCCGGTCTGGCGCTGGACCGGCTGGCCTTCGGGTTGCGCAAGGTGGCCGAACGCCGGGTCAGGGAGACCGGCGACCAGCTGTACTTCCCGTCGCTGTCGGCCCGCACCCTGACCTACAAGGGCATGCTGACCACCGCGCAGCTGGCCACCTTCTACCCCGACCTCGCCGACGAGCGGTTCGCCAGCCCACTGGCCCTGGTGCACAGCCGGTTCTCCACCAACACCTTCCCGTCCTGGCCGCTGGCCCAGCCGTTCCGGCTGATCGCGCACAACGGCGAGATCAACACCGTCGGCGGCAACCGCAACTGGATGCAGGCCCGGCAGGCGCTGCTGGCCTCCGACCTGCTCGCCGAAGGCAACCGCGAGCTCGCCCGGCTGTTCCCGATCTGCACCCCGGACGGCTCGGACTCCGCCTCCTTCGACGAGGTGCTGGAGCTGCTGCACCTGGGTGGGCGCAGCCTGCCGCACGCGGTGCTCATGATGATCCCGGAGGCGTGGGAGAACGCCGCCTCCATGGACCAGGCCCGGCGCGACTTCTACGCCTACCACTCCACCCTGATGGAGCCGTGGGACGGTCCGGCCTGCATCAGCTTCACCGACGGCACCGTGATCGGCGCGGTGCTCGACCGCAACGGCCTGCGCCCCGGCCGCTGGTGGCGGACCAGCGACGACCTGGTGATCCTGGCCAGCGAGGCCGGCGTCATCGAGCTGGACCCGGCCACCGTCACAGCCAAGGGCCGGCTGCAGCCGGGCCGGATGTTCCTGGTGGACCTGGCCGCCGGTGAGATCCGCGACGACGCCGCGATCAAGGCCGAGCTCGCCGCCGAACACCCGTACGGCGATTGGCTGCACGCCGGCCTGCTGCACCTGGACACCCTGCCGGCCCGCGAGCACGTGGTGCACACCCACGACTCGGTGACCCGGCGGCAGCAGCTGTTCGGCTACACCTCCGAGGAGCTGCGGGTACTGCTCACGCCGATGGCCGAGGCCGGTGCCGAGCCGCTCGGCTCGATGGGCACCGACACCCCGCCGGCGGTGCTGAGCAAGCGTCCCCGGCTGCTCTACGACTACTTCGCCGAGCTGTTCGCCCAGGTCACCAACCCACCGCTGGACGCCATCCGTGAGGAGCTGGTGACCTCGCTGTCGGCCACCATCGGCCCGGAGCAGAACCTACTCGACCCGACCCCGGCCTCCTGCCGGCAGATCGTGCTGCCGCGCCCGGTGATCGACAACGACGAGCTGGCCAAGATCTGGCACGTCAACGCCGACGGCGACCTGCCCGGCTTCGGCTGCCGGCTGATCGACGGCCGGTACCGGGTGCACGGCGGCGGCCCGGCGCTGGCGGCAGCGCTGCAACGGGTGCAGGACGAGTGCAGCGCCGCCGTCGAGGCCGGCGCCCGGATCCTGATCCTGTCCGACCGGGACTGCGACGACGACCACGCCCCGATCCCGGCGCTGCTGCTCACCTCGGCGGTGCACGGCCACCTGGTCCGCACCGGGCAGCGCACCAAGGCGGGCCTGGTGATCGAGACCGGCGAGGCCCGCGAGGTGCACCACATCGCGCTGCTGATCGGCTACGGCGCCGCGGCGGTCAACCCGTACCTGGCCTTCGAGACCATCGACGACCTGATCGGCACCGGCGTGCTGACCGGCACCGACTCGGCCACTGATTCGGCAACAGCGATCGGCAAATACTGCAAGGCGCTCAGCAAGGGCGTGCTGAAGGTGATGTCGAAGATGGGCATCTCCACCATCGCCTCCTACACCGGCGCCCAGGTGTTCCAGGCGCTTGGCCTGGCCGACGACCTGGTCGAGCGTTACTTCCCCGGCACCCGCGCCAGCCTCGGCGGCATCGGGCTGGACACCCTCGCCGACGAGGTCGCCGCCCGGCACGAGCGGGCCTTCCCCGCCAACCCGGCCGCCCGGGCGCACCGCCGGCTCGAGGTGGGCGGCGAGTACGCCTGGCGCCGCGAGGGCGAGCTGCACCTGTTCAACCCCGAGACGGTCTTCCTGCTGCAGCACGCCACCCGGGCCCGCCGCTACGACCGGTTCGCCCAGTACACCGCCGAGATCGACCGTCTCAACCGCGAGGGCGCCACCCTGCGCGGGCTGTTCGAGCTGCGCACCGGCGTCCGGCCGCCGGTGCCGATCGAGGAGGTGGAACCGGTGAGCGAGATCGTCAAGCGGTTCGCCACCGGCGCGATGTCCTACGGCTCGATCTCGGCCGAGGCGCACCAGACGCTGGCGATCGCGATGAACCGGCTGGGGGCCCGCTCCAACTCCGGCGAGGGCGGCGAGGACGCCGACCGCTACACCCGCGACCCGAACGGCGACCTGCGCCGGTCGGCGATCAAGCAGGTGGCCTCCGGACGGTTCGGCGTCACCAGCCACTACCTGGTCAACGCCGACGACCTGCAGATCAAGATCTCCCAGGGCGCCAAACCGGGGGAGGGCGGCCAGCTGCCCGGCTACAAGGTCTACCCGTGGATCGCCCGCACCCGGCACTCCACGCCCGGGGTGGGCCTGATCTCGCCGCCGCCGCACCACGACATCTACTCCATCGAGGACCTGGCGCAGCTCATCTCGGACCTGAAGAACGCCAACCCGGCGGCCCGGGTGCACGTCAAGCTGGTGGCCGAGTCCGGCGTCGGGACGGTGGCGGCCGGGGTGTCGAAGGCGCACGCCGACGTGGTGCTGATCTCCGGCCACGACGGCGGCACCGGCGCCGCGCCGCTCACCTCGCTCAAGCACGCCGGCATGCCGTGGGAACTGGGGCTGGCCGAGACCCAGCAGACCCTGCTGCTCAACGGCCTGCGGGACCGGATCACGGTGCAGGTGGACGGGGCGATGAAGACCGGCCGGGACGTGCTGATCGCGGCGCTGCTGGGGGCCGAGGAGTACGGCTTCGCCACCGCGCCGCTGGTGGTCTCGGGCTGCGTGATGATGCGGGTCTGCCACCTCGACACCTGCCCGGTCGGGGTGGCGACCCAGAACCCGGAGCTGCGGGCCCGGTTCACCGGTAAGCCTGAGTTCGTGGTCACCTTCTTCGAATACATCGCCGAGCAGGTCCGCGAGCTGCTGGCCGAGCTGGGCTTGCGCACCCTGGCCGAGGCGGTCGGGCACGCCGAGCTGCTGGACACCCGCAAGGCCGTCGAGCACTGGAAGGCCGACGGGCTGGACCTGACCCCGCTGCTGGCGGTGCCCGAGCTGCCGCCCGGCGCCGCGCGCAGCAAGCAGGTCGAGCAGCAGCACGGCCTGGATGCGGTGCTGGACAACACCCTGATCCAGCTGTCCGAGGGTGCGCTGCTGGACGGCCGGCCGGTGAAGCTGGAACTGCCGGTGCGCAACGTCAACCGCACCGTCGGCACCATGCTGGGCTCGCTGGTCACCCGCCGCTACGGTGCCGAGGGGCTGCCGGACGGCACCATCGACATCACCCTGCACGGCTCGGCCGGCCAGTCCCTCGGTGCCTTCTTGCCGCCCGGCATCACCATCCGGCTGCTCGGCGATGCCAACGACTACGTCGGCAAGGGACTGTCCGGTGGCGTGCTCGCGCTCCGTCCGGACCCGCGCTCGCCACTGGTCGCCGAGCACAACGTGATCGCCGGCAACGTGATCGGCTACGGCGCCACCTCCGGCCGGCTGTTCCTGCGCGGCGTGGTCGGCGAGCGGTTCTGCGTCCGCAACTCCGGCGCCACCGCGGTGGCCGAGGGCGCCGGCGATCACGCGCTGGAGTACATGACCGGCGGCGTCGCGGTGATCCTCGGACCGACCGGGCGCAACCTGGGCGCGGGCATGTCCGGCGGGATCGGCTACCTGCTCGACCTCGACGCCGGCCTGGTGAACCCCGAACTGGTGGACATCGAGCCGGTCACCGACTCCCACGCCGCGGTGCTGGTGCCGATCCTGGCCGAGCACCTGCGGCTGACCGGCTCGGCGGTGGCGGCCGGGCTGCTGGCCGAGTTCGAGGCGAACCCGGTCGCGGCACGGGGGCGGTTCTCGGTGATCATGCCGCGCGACTACAAGCGGGTGCTGCAGGCCACCAGCCGGGCCCGGGCCACCGGTGCCGACGTCGACTCCGCGATCATGGCCGCCGCGCGCGGCTGAGGCAGGCGGCATGGGCAACGGCGGGCTTATCGCGCGCGGCCGGCAGCGGATAGGGTGGGAGGAGTGATCCGTCGCGCGAAGATCGTCTGCACCCTCGGGCCCGCCACCGACCCGCCGGAGCGCACCCGCGCGCTGGTCGAGGCCGGCATGGACGTGGCCCGGCTCAACTTCAGCCACGGCGAGCACGACGACCATGCCAAGCGGTTCCACCAGGTGCGCGAGGCGGCCAAGGTCGCCGGCCGCAACGTGGCCACCCTGGCCGACCTGCAGGGGCCCAAGATCCGGCTCGGCCGGTTCGCCGACGGGCCGGTGATGTGGGCGACCGGCGAGCGGGTCCGGATCACCGTCGACGACGTCGAGGGCAGTCACGATCGGGTGTCCACCACCTACAAGCAGTTGGCCGCCGACGTCCGCCCGGGTGACCGGTTGCTGGTCGACGACGGCAACGTCGCGCTGATCGCGGTGGGCGTCGAGGACGGCACCGACGTGGTGTGCGACGTCACCGAGGGCGGCATGGTCAGCAACAACAAGGGCCTGTCGCTGCCCGGGGTGGCGGTCAGCGTGCCGGCGCTCAGCGAGAAGGACATCGCCGACCTGGAGTTCGCGCTGGCGCTCGGCGTGGACTGGATCGCGCTGTCGTTCGTCCGCTCGCCGGACGACGCCAAGCTGGTGCACGAGGTGATGGACCGGGTCGGGGTGCGCCGGCCGGTGATCGCCAAGATCGAGAAGCCGGAGGCGGTCGAGCGGCTGGTCGAGATCGCGCTGGCCTTCGACGGGGTGATGGTGGCCCGCGGCGACCTCGGCGTGGAGCTGCCGCTGGAGCAGGTGCCGATGGTGCAGAAGCGCGCCATCGCGATCTGCCGCGACAACGCCAAGCCGGTGATCGTGGCGACCCAGATGCTCGAGTCGATGATCAGCCACTCCCGGCCGACCCGCGCCGAGGCCTCCGACGTCGCCAACGCGGTGCTCGACGGCGCGGACGCGGTGATGCTGTCCGGCGAGACCAGCGTCGGCGCCTACCCGGTGCAGACGGTGGCCACCATGTCGCGGATCATCTCCTCGGTGGAGCAGTCCACCGTCGAGGTGGCCGCCCTGCTACACGACCCGCGCACCCCCGGCGGGGTGATCGCCAAGGCCGCCAAGGAGATCGGCGAGTCGCTCGGCGCCACCGCGCTGGTCGCCTTCACCCAGAGCGGCGACACCGCACGCCGGCTGGCCCGGCTGCACGCCCGCTGCGCGGTGCTGGCCTTCACCCCGGAGGAGAACGTGCAGCGCCAGCTGGCGCTGAGTTGGGGAGTGGTGGCGCACCGGGTGTGGACGGTGCAGACCACCGACGAGATGGTCCGCCAGGTGGACTCGGCGCTGCTGGCCCAGCGGGTGTGCCGTCCGGACGACCTGGTGGTTATCGTGGCGGGTACCCCACCGTCGACGCCGGGCACCACCAACACCATCCGGGTCCATCACATCGGAGGCATCCTGCAACGTGACCGCTGACAGCGAGGTCGCGCCCGCCGACGGCTATCTGCGTGGCCAGCTGGTGGTGGACGGCCTGGTGTCCCTGCTTGACCTGGAGCCCATCGAGACCGACATCTTCCGCGGCGTCAGCCCGAAGGTGGCGCTGCAGCGGGTGTTCGGCGGCCAGGTGGCCGGCCAGGCGCTGGTCGCGGCCGGGCGCACCGTGGACGGCGGCCGGATGGTGCACTCGCTGCACTCCTACTTCATCCGGCCCGGCGACCCGTCGATTCCGATCATCTACACCGTCGAACGGATCCGGGACGGCCGGTCGTTCTCGGTGCGCCGGGTGCTGGCCATCCAGCACGGCCAGCCGATCTTCACGTTGTCGGCGTCCTTCCAGCTGGCCCAGGGCGGCATCGACCACCAGGCTGAGATGCCCGCAGCGCCGGCGCCGGAGTCACTGCCGACGCTGGCCGAGCGGTTCGCCGGCTTCGACGAGCTGGCCGAGGCGATGCGCCAGATCCCGCAGCCCTTCGACGTCCGCTACGTCGACGACCCGCCGTGGGTGCAGCGGATGAACGGGCCGCGCGAGCACCAGCCGCACCGGATCTGGCTCAAGGCCGACGGCGTGCTGCCGGACGACCCGCTGCTGCACGTCTGCGTGGTCACCTTCGCCTCGGACATGAACCTGCTGGACTCGGTGCTGATCCACCACGGCCTGGCCGCCCGGCTGGACCCGATCAGCATGGCCTCGCTCGACCACGCGATGTGGTTCCACCGGCAGTTCCGGGCCGACGACTGGCTGCTCTACGTCTCCTCCTCGTCCTCGGCCTCGGGCGGGCGGGGACTGGCGACCGGCCAGTTCTTCACCCGGGACGGCCGGCTGGTGGCCAGCGTGACCCAGGAGGGCATGATCCGGCTGCCGAACGGCTGACCGGGCTGGTTCGGCTGGCCCGTCGCTGGCCGGCTGGGAAGCGCTGCGCCGGTTGGGTCAGTCCTCGCCCGGTAACAGCTCGCAGATGGCCTGCCAGGCCGCCAGGACGTGCCGGCGCTCGGTGAGCACCGAGCCGATCGCCATCCGGATCGCGTACCGGCCGTTGACCACGGTATGGGTGAGGTAGGCCTTTCCGGAGGCGTTCACGGCCGCGAGTACCCGGCGTCCGGTCTCGTCGGGATCGTCACCGCCCTTGACCGCGAAGGTGACCAGCGCCAGCGGATGTGGCGCCAGCAGCTCGAACCGGGGATCGGCCGCCACCCAGGACGCGAACTCCTGCGCCAGCGCCACGTGCTTGCGGATGTGCTGCTGCAGGCCCTCGGCTCCGTACCAGCGCAGCACGGCCCACAACTTCATCGCCCGGAACCGCCGGCCCAGCGGCACCTGCCAGTCCCGGTAGTCGATCACCGCACCCGATTCGGTGGCGCTGTTACGCAGGTACTCCGGCAGGATCGACAATGCCGAGATCAGCGCCGAACGGTCGGCCACCCAGAACGCGGTGCAGTCGAAATTCGTCAGCAGCCACTTGTGCGGGTTGGTGCAATACGAATCCGCGAGTTCCACGCCGGCGTTGATCCAGCGCAACTCCTCGCAGACCGCCGCCACCCCGGCCCAGGCCGCATCCACGTGCAGCCAGGCGCCGTAGCGGTGTGCCAGTTCGGCGAGCTCGGCGACCGGATCCAGCGCGCCGGTGCCGGTCGCTCCGACCGAGGCGACCACCAGCGCCGGCGTCCGGCCGGCCGCCACGTCGGCAGCCAGCAGTTCGGCCAGGTGTTCCGGCCGGGCTGCCAGGGTGTCCGGGTCGACGTCGAGCTTGCGCAGCGCGGCGGTGCCGATGCCGGCGATCCGGCAGGCCTTCTCCACCGAGGAGTGGGTCTGGCCGGAGGTGTAGACGCAGAACCGGCCGGCCGCCACGCCGTCGGTCTCGGTGGCGCCGCCGCTCACCCGGTGCAGGGCGGCCACCAGGGCCACCAGCGCCGCGTCCGAGGCCGAGTGCTGGATCACCCCGCCGCCGGCCGAGTCCGACCGGAAGCCGGCCGGCAGGTCGAGCAGCCGGGCCAGCCAGTCCAGCATCAGGGTCTCGAGTTCGGTGGCCGCCGGCGAGGTGGCCCACAGCATGCCCTGCACGCCCAGCCCGGAGGCCAGCAGGTCGCCCAGGATCGACGGGCCGGTGGCGCTGGCCGGGAAGAAGGCGAAGAAGGACGGGTGCTGCCAGTGGGTCAGGCCCGGCACGATCACCGAGTCCAGGTCTGCCAGCAGCCCGTCGAAGCCCTGGCCGGTGGCCGGCGGCTCGGCCGGCAGGCCGTCGCGGACCTCGCCGGGGGAGACCTGCGAGAGCACCGGTAGCGATTCCAGCCGGGCGGAGTAGTCGGCGAGCCAGTCGATGACCGCATAGCCGTGCCGGCGGAACTCCTCCGGGCTCATGTGTGCACTCACGACCGGCCAATCTAGTGCGCGGGGACCGGCGGACGGCGCGCCGGCACCGGCCGGCCGGCAGCAAACAGCCAGCGGGCCTGCCCGGCTGGTCGCCGGGCAGGCCCGCTGTGCTGTCTGGTGCGCAGCTGGTGTCAGCCTGCTACTCGACGATGTTCATGGTGGCCATCATGCCGAACGAGGCGTGCTCGAGGACGTGGCAGTGGTACACGTACTCGCCCAGGTAGTCGGTGAAGGTGGCTTCCAGCCGCACCGTCTCGCCGGGAGCGATCGGCACGGTGTCCTTGCGTCCGGCGTCGTCGGCTGTCGGCGGCTTGCCGTCGCGGTCCAGCACCCGGAACTGCACCAGGTGCATGTGGAAGTTGTGGTGGATGCCGTACTCGGTGTCGCCGTTGGTGACCGACCAGATCTCGGTGGTGCCGCGCTTGACGGTGAAGTCGATCCGCTCGGGGTCGTAGGACTTGCCGTTGATGTCGGCCGAGGGCACCTCGGAGGAGAAGTCGAAGCTCAGCGTGACGTCGCGGTGCACGGTGGCCGGCGGCAGTGCCGCCAGGGTGCGCAGCTTGGCCGGCACCCGGCTGTTGTCGTGGGCGTGCCGGTCGACGTCGAAGCGCAGGATGGCACCGGCGGTCGCCTCGTTGAGGTACAGCTGGGTGCCGATCGGGAACTGCGAGAAGTCGATGACCACGTCGCAGCGCTCGCCGGAGCTGATGGTGAACGCCGAGCGCTCGACCGGCGCCGGCAGCAGGCCACCGTCGGAGCCGACCTGGACGACCTTGCCGCTGGGCAGCGAGAGCGTGAAGCTGGCCAGGTTGGAGCCGTTGAGCAGCCGGAACCGGTACTTGCGGGCGGCCACCTTGAAGTGCGGCCGCGGCTTGCCGTTGGCCAGCACGATCGGCCGGTCGTTCGGGTCGCCGAGGATCATCTCGCCGGTGGTGCTGTCCACGGCGATGTTGCGCAGCAGGATCGGCACGTCGTACTCGCCCGAGGGCAGTCGCAGGTGCCGCTCGTGCTCGTCCTCGATGATGTACATGCCCTGCAGGCCGAGGTAGACGTGCACCACCTCGGTGCCGTGGCCGTGTGCGTGGTACCAGAGGGCGGTGCCCTCCTGCTTGTTCGGGTAGGTGTAGTCGCGGTAGCCGCCCGGCGCGATCAGCGCCATCGGGTGGCCGTCGCTGTCAGCCGGGGTGTGGCCACCGTGCAGGTGCACGTTGGTCTCCTCCTCGAGCTGGTTGTGGTAGCGCACCTTGACCGTCCGGCCGCTGCGGGCCCGGATGGTCGGACCCGGGAAGTGCCCGCCGAAGGTGTAGGCCGTGGTGGTGAGCCCGGGCAGGATCTCCACGCCGGCCGGCCGGATGTCGACGTCGTAGTAGTCGGTGTGGTGGTTGCTGTGGGTGGGCTTGAGCACCGGCGAGATCGGCATGGCGACGCCGAACGGCTGGTCCGCCGCGCTCTTCGTGCTGGCCGGCTTGGCCGACTTCCCGGAGGCCGACGTGGCGGCCTTGGACTCGGCGGCGGCAGCCGGCCGGGACCGCATTCCGTAGGTCAGCAGCGCCGCCTCGGCCGCGGCCGCGCCGGACAGGGCAAGGAAAGTTCTACGGCTCTTCAAGACTGTGTACTCCCAGGGTGGTGGTGTGATCCTCGCGGTATGGACGTGGCTCGGCGGTCGGGCGGGTCAGGCAGCCTGCCCTAGACGGTGCACGGGACAGGTAGGGCGGGGGTCATCCGACGGCTGGGCGACGACAGCTCCGCGCCTGGGTGGTATCCCCTGGGACCGAAGTGTTTCGCTTCGGCCCGACGGGGGCACCTTCATGGTTGTCCTCATGGTCGTGCTGGCAGTCACGGAGATGTCGGCTCGGAACGATAACAGGTCTAATCGCGAATTAACCCGGTTCGAGCGGACAGGTTGACTGCGGACCGATGCGCGACATATGCGCGGGGAAAGGTGGGCCGGCGGGCGCGAAACGACGCCGGCCCGATGCGACCGCCCTTCGGTGGGGCGGTGCGCGGTCAGAATGCGGCGATGGCGTGACTGCGCCGTCCGGGCAGTATTCCGGACCGGCGATCGGTGCCCCCGGTGGGATTTGAACCCACACGCCTTTCGGCAATGGATTTTGAGTCCACCATGTCTGCCATTCCATCACAGGGGCTTGAGCCGGACGGAAGTCTAGCCGGATACGCTCGGTAGGGTGCAGCCACCGCCAGGTGCGGACCGGGCCGCACCGATGCCGACACAATGAGCGGGCAGGAAGGCGGGCCGTGGTCGTGAGCGAACAGGCGCCGGGGGACCAATCGGCCGCCCGGCGGGTGTTGATCGCCGAGGACGAGGCGCTGATCCGGCTCGACCTGCGCGAGATGCTGCAGGAAGAAGGCTTCGAGGTGGTCGGGGAGGCCGCCGACGGTGAGAAGGCGGTGCAGCTGGCAGCAGAGCTGCGTCCCGACGTGGTGATCTGCGACGTCAAGATGCCCAAGATGGACGGCATCACCGCCGCCGGCCAGATCGCCGCCGCCCGGATCGCCCCGGTCGTCATCCTGACCGCCTTCAGCCAGCGTGACCTGATCGAGCGGGCCCGCGACGCCGGGGCGATGGCCTACCTGGTCAAGCCGTTCCACAAGCGTGACCTGCTGCCGGCCATCGAGATGGCTACCAGCCGGTTCGCCGAGATCCGCGCCCTGGAGTCAGAGGTGTCCGGCCTGCAGGACCGGCTGGAGGCCCGCAAGCTGATCGAGCGGGCCAAGGGGGTGCTGATGGCCGAGCACCGGCTGTCCGAACCGGAGGCCTTCCGCTGGATCCAGCGGGCCGCGATGGACAAGCGGACCACCATGCGCGCCGTCGCCGAAGTGGTGCTGAGCGAGACCGGCAACCGCTGACAGCTGCCGGAAAACAACGCCCCAGCGTAGTCGACTGCTTACACTTGCGGTGGGGTATGTCCGGAGATTCGCTAAATGTAAGTTACGGCGGGACGCGATTTGGTTACGACGTCCGATAGTTGTTCCGATGCCGTCCACTCCGAACAGAACTCAGGCTAGCGTGCACCGTCACGAGCCTTGTACTTCTGCACCACCACAAGGGCGCCGGTACTGGTTCGTGGCGTCCGGTCCAACACCGTCGATGGCCATCGAGGCACGAGGAATGAGGAGGAAACGTCAGTGCGGACTAGTTCCCTGGCGAAGATCGCCGTTCTTGGCGTAGTTGGGGTCATGGCGCTCAGTGCCTGCTCCAACGACAAGAACGACAACAACGGCAACAACCTGAACCCCGGCAACAACAACAGCAGTGGAAACACCGGTGGCAACGGTGGTGGCAACAAGACCTACAAGATCGGCTGGCAGGGCCCCCTGTCCGGCGACAACCAGCAGCTGGGCATCAACGAGGTGAACGGCTCGCGACTCGCCGTTGCCCAGGCCAACGCCAAGGCCGACCTCGGCTTCAAGATCCAGATGGTCGAGTCCGACGACGTGGGCACCGCCGACAAGGCGCCCGCCGCCGCGGCCAAGCTCATCCAGGACCCGCAGATCCTCGGCGTGATCGGCCCGGCGTTCTCCGGCCCGACCTCGGCCACCGGCAAGACCTACGCCGCCGCCAACATGGCCCTGATCAGCGGTTCGGCCACCAACGCCACCCTGACCTCGTCCGGCTTCACCACCTTCCACCGGGTGGTGCCGACTGACGGCGTGGAGGGCACCCAGGCCGCCGAGTGGCTGGCCGGCAAGTTCAAGAAGGTGTTCGTCGTCGACGACACCACCACCTACGGCAAGGGCGTCGCGGACGTGGTCCGCAAGACCCTGCAGGGCAAGGGCACCACCGTCATCAGCCAGGGTGTCGCCCAGAACACCCAGGACTACGGCGCCATCTCGCAGAAGGTGACCCAGTCCGGTGCGGAGGCACTGTTCTACGGCGGCTACGACGCCCAGGCGGCGCTGTTCGCCAAGGGTCTGGCCGCGGCCGGCTACAAGGGCCTGAAGATGACCGGTAACGGTGGCAAGTCCTCGGTGTTCACCAGCGGCTCCGGCGCGGCCGGCAACGGCTGGTACTTCTCCTGCGGTTGCCAGGACGCCACCAGCGCTCCGGAGGCCAAGGACTTCACCGCGGCCTACCAGGCGATGTTCAACACCCCGCCGTCGACGTACTCGCCCGAGTGCTTCGACGCCACCAACGCCCTGATCGAGGCGCTCAAGGCTGCCGTGCAGAAGACCAACGGCAACCCGACCCGCAAGGACGTGGTGGACGCGGTCAACGCCCTGGACTACAAGGGCATCACCACCCAGGTGAAGTTCGCCCCGAACGGCGAGGTCGCCGCCGCGACGGTGAACCTGTACCAGCAGAAGGACGGCAAGATCGTCATGCTGGGCAAGATCCAGGACCAGAAGTAACCGATTGATCACTCGGTAAGGCAGTAACCCCAGATGAGGGGCGCGGTCATTACGGCGACAGCCGGACGCGCCCCTCATCTGTGAGTTCGTATGACCATCCTGTCGTCCTGCCGGAAGGTATGAAGCGTGACCGACTTCATGAACTACCTGATCCTGGGGCTCACCCGAGGGTCGATGTATGCCCTGATCGCCCTGGGCTACACGCTCGTGTACGGCGTACTGCAACTGATCAACTTCGCCCACAGCGAGGTGTTCATGTCCGGCGCCTTCGGCAGCTACGCCATCGTCCACCTGCTGGTGGGCGACGGTAAGGCCACGGCGTCCTGGGCGGTGCCGTTCATCCTGATCGCCGGCATCCTGTCCGGCGCGGTGACCGCCGCGGTCATCGCGTGGATGCTCGAGCGGGTGGCCTACCGGCCGCTGCGCAGGCGGGGGGCACCCAAGCTGGCCTTCCTGATCTCGGCGATCGGTGCGTCCTTTTTCCTGTCCCAGCTCGCCGGCAAGCTGTTCGGTCGCCTGAGCTCCAACGCCTTCCCGGAGTTCTTCGACCAGAACGCGGTCATCGTCAAGCCGTTCGGCGCCGAGGTGCACGTCCTGCAGGTGGTCATCATCGTCTCGGCGGTGGCCATGATGATCTTCCTGGACCGGCTGGTGTCGGCCACCAAGCTCGGCCGCAGCATCCGGGCGATCTCCGAGGACGCCCCGACCGCGGCGCTGATGGGCATCGACATCGACAAGACCATCTCGCGGACCTTCATCATCGGCGGCCTGCTCGGCGGCGCTGCCGGCTTCCTGTTCGGGCTGAACTTCAGCTTCGGCAACACCATGGGCTTCATCCCCGGCGTCAAGGCGTTCGCGGCGGCGGTGCTGGGTGGTATCGGCAACATCCGCGGCGCCATGATCGGCGGGCTGCTGCTGGGCATCGTGGAGAACATGGTGCCGCTGATCAACGTCGACACCAAGTGGACCGACGTGGTGGCCTTCGTGGTACTGGTGCTGGTGCTGATGTTCCGGCCGACCGGCATCCTCGGCGAGCGACTGGGGCGTGCGGCATGAACCGGACCTCTGAGAGTGTCAACCGGCTGGTGATGTGCCTGGCCGGCGCGGTGGTGCTGGCCCTGATGTGGGGTCCGCAGGAGGGCAGCTTCGGCAACTTCTGGTTCGCCATCAAGGAATCGCTGTTCGGCCCCCGGATTCTGGTATTCCTGGCGCTCGGCGTGCTCGCGTACCTGGCGATCACCTTCTGGCCGAGAGTGGTTCCGTTCCTGACCCGGCCGGGGGTGTGGCCGGCCGTCGCCGGCGCGCTGACGGTGCTCGCCTCGCAGACCCTGATGCACTGGGCCGACCAGGTCGGCGATGCCAAGTTCGGCAGCGTGGCGAGCGCGGCGGCCAACACCAACGGCCTGGCGCCGCTGGCGCGGGCCTTCTTCGGCGGCCTGTGCTGGGCGCTGCTGGTGATCGTGGTGCTGGTGCTGGCCGCCGGCATCGTCACCGGGGTGCGCAACTTCGGCTGGGCCGCGACCGTGCTCAGCGTGGTGGCCGCGGTGATCGCCTACGTGGCACACAGCGCGGTGGTCGACTACGTCCCCGGGACCGACCACTCGCTGGGCGTCTACGTCTGCATCATCGGCTACCTGGTGCTGGCCCTGGCCGGCCTGGTGCTGGCGATGTCGCAGGCGCAGGTGGCCAACACCCGGCGGGCGGTGAACCTCGCGCTCGGCTGGCGGCCCGGTCTGCCGCTGGTGCTGCTCGGCACGGTGCTCGGCCTGCTGGCGCTGGGCACCTCCACCTGGTTCTCGCCGAACAACTTCAACGCCACCCTGGCCGACACCCACAACCTGTTCTCCGGCACCGGGCTCGCGCCGATCGCGGCCGCCTACCTGGGCTGGCTCGGCTGGGTGCTGTTCGTGGTCAGCGTGGTGCTCGGCGCGGTGGCCACCTACCGGCGGATCCGTGCGCTGGGACTGGCCGCCGCCGTCATCGGCGCGGCCGGCGTGCTGATCACGGTGCTCACCCTGTACCGGGTCAGCGCGCTGGGTGCCGACAAGAACGTCGACGGTGCCGACGGGCCGTGGCAGAACCTCGGTGCCGGCGGCTGGGCGGCCTGCGCGGCGCTGTTCCTGATCGGTGCCGGCGGCTATGTCGCCGCCACCGCGCCGCGGGCCGCTGCCGGGGCCCGGGTCGCCACCGACGACGACGCGGTCGCCTCCGGCCGGTCGGCCGCCACCACCTTCCTGACCGCCCCCGGCGCGGCCCGCAGCGCCCTGATGGTGGCCGTGGCGGTAGCGCTGTTCTACCCGCCGACCGCCAACAACTTCTGGCAGGCGGTGCTGGTCTCCGAGATCGGCATCTACGTGCTGCTGGCGATCGGTCTGAACGTGGTGGTCGGCTGGGCCGGCCTGCTGGACCTGGGTTTCATCGCCTTCTACGCCATCGGTTCCTACACCACCGCCTACCTGGTGGGGTCGCTGCCGATCAAGCCGCCGTCCTGGCTGCACATGAGCCCGCTGCTGGCCATTCCGTTCGCGGTGCTGATCTGCCTGCTGGCCGGCGTCACGCTCGGTGCGCCGACCCTGCGGTTGCGCGGTGACTACCTGGCCATCGTGACCCTCGGCTTCGGTGAGATCATCCGGATCGTGGCGGTCAACGCCGACGGCGTGACCAACGGCAGCCAGGGTCCGGTCACCCAGGTGCCGCACCCGGTGATCGAGGCCGGCCCGGTCTCGATCACCTGGGGCCTGAACCAGTTGCAGTACTGGTACCTGCTGCTGGTCTTCGTGCTGGTGGTGCTGGTGGCCTTCCGGCGGCTGGAGCACTCCCGGATCGGCCGGTCCTGGGCCGCGATCCGCGAGGACGAGGTGGCCGCCCAGGCGACCGGCATCAACACCTTCCGGATCAAGCTGCTGGCCTTCGCCATCGGCGCCTCGACCTCCGGCGTGGCCGGGGTGTTCTTCGCCAGCCAGGTCGGGTTCTTCACCCCGGACAACTTCGTGTTGAACAACTCCATCCTGGTGGTCGCCTACGTGGTCTTCGGTGGCATGGGCTCGCTGCCCGGCGCCATCGCGGGCGCGGCGCTGCTGACCTGGCTGCCCGAATTCCTCAAGGACCAGGTGCCGGCAGCGGACCGGCAGATGTGGATCGGCGCCGTGGTACTGCTGATGATGATCTTCCGGCCCGGCGGCCTGCTGCCGGCCCGCCGGCGCGCGGTGGAGTTGTCCGGCTTCGAACCGGCCAACAGATCCAGGTTGGAACCGGCGGCGGTGCCTGTCAGCGAGGGGATCTGAGATGACGTCCACCACTCTGAACGACCCGGCTCCGGCCGGCCGGCCGGCCGGCGAGCGCGAGGACATCTTCGACGTCCGGGACGTGACGCTGCGCTTCGGCGGCGTCACCAGCCTCAACAACGTCTCGCTGCAGATGCATCGTGGCGAGATCCTGGCGGTGATCGGCCCGAACGGTGCCGGCAAGACCTCGCTGTTCAACTCCCTCACCGGGGTCTACACCCCGCAGCAGGGCAGCATCGAGGTGCGGGCCCGGCGCGGTGACTCGGCGACCAGCGTGATCGGGGTCAAGACCCACGTGGTCAACCGGCTCGGGGTCGCGCGCACCTTCCAGAACATCCGGTTGTTCCCGGCGCTGACCGCGCTGGAGAACGTCAAGGTCGGCATCGAGACCCGGCAGCGGTCAGGTGCGATCTCGGCGATGCTGGGGCTGCCGCGCCAGCGTCGGGAGGAGCGCGAGAGCACCGAGCGCGCCTATGAGTTGCTGCACCGGGTGGGCCTGGAACGGCGGGCCAACGACATCGCGGGCTCGCTGGCCTACGGCGAGCAGCGCCGGCTGGAGATCGCCCGGGCGCTGGGCACCGCGCCCGGGGTGATCCTGCTGGACGAGCCGGCGGCCGGCACCAACCCGGCCGAGAAGCGGGAGCTCGCCACCCTGATCCAGTCCATCAACGTCGACGACGACATCAGCGTGCTGCTCATCGAGCACGACATGAAGCTGGTGATGTCGATCGCGCATCGGATCATCGTGCTCAACTTCGGCGAGAAGATCGCCGAGGGCAGCCCCGAGCAGATCCAGCGCAACCCCGAGGTGATCGCGGCCTACCTGGGCACCTCGGCCGACGAGGTGGACGCCGCAGCCCTCGACCAGCCAGAGCTACGGCGCATCGACACCGACGTCTCGCTGGACGAGTTGGTCGGCCAGACGCCGGCAGAAACCGCCGAAGCAGAGGACAGAGGGGAGTTGCCCAGGTGAGCGCACTGCTGCAGGTCGAGGACATCGAGGTCCGCTACGGCGCGATCCGGGCGCTCAAGGGCGTCAGCTTCGAGGTCACCGAGGGCGAGGTGGTCGCGCTGCTCGGTGCCAACGGCGCCGGCAAGACCACCACCCAGAAGACGGTCTCGGGCATGCTGCAACCGGCGCTCGGGCAGATCCTGTTCGACGGTGAGCGGATCGACGGCATCCCTGCCCACAAGCTGATCAGCATGGGCATCTGCCACGTGCCCGAGGGTCGCCGGGTGTTCCCCCGGATGACCGTCCAGGAGAACCTCGAGATGGGGGCGTTCCGGTTCAAGCGGCCGGATACCGCCGTGTTCAAGCATGTGCTCGAGCTGTTCCCCCGGCTCGGCGAGCGGATCAAGCAGCACGCCGGGACGCTGTCCGGAGGCGAGCAGCAGATGCTGGCGATCGGCCGGGCGCTGATGGGCAAGCCGCGGCTGCTGCTGCTCGACGAGCCGTCGATGGGCCTGGCCCCGCTGATCGTCAAGCAGATCTTCGACATCGTCCGGGAGATCAACTCCAGCGGGGTGACGGTGTTGATCGTGGAGCAGAACGCGGCGCAGGCGCTGGGGCTGGCCAACCGTGGCTACGTGCTCGAGACCGGCGAGATCGTGCTCACCGGCACCGGCCGCGAACTGCTGGCCGACGACCGGGTGCGGGCTGCCTACCTGGGGGAGGAGATCGCCTCGTAGGACGCTTGTGCAGATGGTGCCGTCCGGCGGTGATCGGCGTCCGTACCGATCACCGCCGGTAACGGCTGTAGTCACAGGCAGTTTCCTGCACGGCAATACTCTGCGTTGCCCTGTCGGAGCGAGCGGGTGCACGCTAATGTGCGTTCGGGTTCGAACGTTGAACAATCCCCACCCAGCGCCCTGGAAGAAGCAGCAGCAGCAGATCACCGACGGATCGGGAGCGGATGTGTCGAGAGGCAACCTGCGGATCAGGCCAGCCGTTCCCTCCGATATCACCGAACTGATCGCCCTCACCGTCGACAACGGGGTCACCGAACACATCGGCCGCCGCGCCCGCCGCGACGACCCCCGCACGCTCGCCGACCGCTACCGCGACCTGCTGGGTGACCTCGACCGGCTGGTACTGGTCGCGGTGGACGAGGCCAGCAAGCAGCTGGTCGGCTTCGCGGTGCTGGTCGAGGAGCAGATCGGCGTGCTGGCGCCGGCCGTCACGCTCTACGTCTCCCACCTGCTGGTGGCGCCGGCTTTCCGCCGGCGCGGCGCCGGCCGGGCGCTGCTGACCGGCGCGGTCCGGCACGCCGAGGACCGCGAGATCAGCCACGTGGTGGTCGCGGTGCAGGCCGGTGCCCGGGACGCCAACCGCTACCTCGCCCGGCTGGGCTTCGCGCCGCTGGTGGTCCGCCGGATCGCCTCGGTGGCGACCCTGCGCCGCAGCCTGGGCATCGCCGACACCCTGGACCGGGTGACGCTTCGTCGCCGCCGCACTGTGCGCGGGGTCATCCCCGGCCGTGTGGTAGGCAGAGGGGCATGATCACACCCGCTCAACAGGGCATGCTCGACGAGTTCGCCAAGCGCTGGGGCAACACCGGCGAGCAGCTGATCGAGCGGATGGGCATCGAGGTCGTCGACTTCGACCCGCACCGCCTGGTCGCCACCATGCCGGTGGCCGGCAACCGGCAGCCGTACGGGCTGCTGCACGGTGGCGCCTCGGCGGTGCTGGCCGAGACCGTCGGCTCCTACGCCGCGGCCCTGCTGGCCGGCCCCGACCACGTCGCGGTCGGCACCGAACTCAACTGCAGCCACCACCGGGCGGCCGCCCAGGGGTCGGTCACCGCGGTCTGCACCCCGATCCACGTCGGGCGCACCTTGTCGGTGTTCGAGATCGTGATCACCGGCGAGGACGGCCGGCGCACCTGCACCGCCCGGCTGACCTGCGCCATCCGGCCGGCCCACCAGGCGGGGCTGGCCGCTTCGGGCTGAGCCCCGTTCCTCTCGCGGGTCTGCCGGCCGGCGGCGCTGGCAGGGCTGTCAGGGCTGTCAGGGCTGCGGCCTAGACTCAGCCAGCGTGACAGCCACCGCTACCGACACGCCCCGCCTGCTGCTCATCGACGGTCACTCGATCGCCTACCGGGCCTTCTACGCGCTGCCGGTGGAGAACTTCAACACCCGCGCGGGGCAGCCCACCAACGCGGTGTTCGGCTTCACCTCGATGCTGATCAACCTGCTCCGCGACGAGCAGCCCACCCACCTGGCGGTGGCCTTCGACGTCAGCCGGCAGACCTTCCGCAGCGAGTCCTATCCCGAGTACAAGGCCAACCGGTCCAGCACCCCGCAGCCGTTCCAGGGCCAGCTGTCGTTGATCCAGGAGGTGCTGGCCGCGCTGCACATCCCGATGCTGTCGGTGCCCGGCTACGAGGCCGACGACGTGATCGCCACCCTCACCACCGAGGCCTGCGGGCACGGCATGCAGGTGCTGATCTGCACCGGCGACCGGGACGCGCTGCAGCTGGTGAACAGCCAGGTCACCGTGCTGTACCCGCGCAAGGGCGTCTCGGAGCTGACCCGGTTCACCCCGGAGGCGGTCGCCGAGAAGTACGACCTGAGCCCGGCGCAGTACCCGGACTTCGCCGCGCTGCGCGGCGACCCGAGCGACAACCTGCCCGGCATCGCCGGGGTGGGGGAGAAGACCGCCGCCAAGTGGATCCGCGACTTCGGCTCGCTGGAACAACTGGTGCAGCGGGTCGACGAGGTCAAGGGCAAGGTCGGCGACGCGCTGCGCGAGAACCTGGGCTCGGTGCTGCGCAACGCCCAGCTGACCCGGCTGGTGCGCGACCTCGACCTCGACCTCGGCGTCAGTGAGCTGAGCCGGCAGCAGTGGGACCGCGACGAGGTGCACCAGCTGTTCGACAACCTGGAGTTCCGGGTGCTGCGGGAGCGGCTGTTCGCCACCTTGGCCGCACCCGAACCGGAGGCGTCGGAGGGTTTCGAGGTCGAGGTGCTGCGGCTCGAACCGGACCAGGTGGCCGGGTTCCTGGCCGGGCACGCCGCCGACGGCCGCCGGGTGGGGGTGTCCTTCGCCGGCACCTGGGGCCGCGGCACCGGCACCCTGAACTCGGTGACGCTGGCCTGTGCCGACGGCACCGCCGGCTGGATCGACGTCGCCGGGTTGACCGCCGCCGACGACAAGGCGCTGGCCGGCTGGCTTGCCGATCCGGACGCGGCCAAGGCCTGCCACGACATCAAGGGCCCGGTGCTGGCGCTGGCCGAGCAGGGCTGGCAGCTGGCCGGGGTCAGCTCGGACACCCAGCTGGCCGCCTACCTGGTGCAGCCCGGCCAGCGGACCTTCGACCTGGCCGACCTGGCGCTGCGCTACCTCAAGCGCGAGTTGCGCGACGAGGCCGCTCCGGAGTCCGGCCAGCTCACCCTGGACGGCGGCCTGGAGGAGTCCGACAACGCCCGTGCCCAGGCCGAGGCGGTCCGGGCCTCGGCGATCCGTGACCTGGCCGACGCCCTCGACACCGAGTTGGCGGCCCGCGGCGGCGCGGCGCTGCTCGGCGAGCTCGAGCTGCCGCTGACCTTCGTGCTGGCCGACATCGAGGCCACCGGCATCGCCGTCGACGTCGACCACCTCACCGACCTGCAGACCGAGCTCGGTGCCGCGGTCGCCCAGGCCGAGACCGAGGCGCACAGGCTGGTCGGCCGGTCGTTCAACCTCGGTTCGCCCAAGCAGCTGCAGCAGATCCTGTTCGAGGAGCTGAAGCTGCCCAAGACCAAGCGCACCAAGACCGGCTACACCACCGACGCCGACGCGCTGGCCTGGCTCGCCGAGGCCAGCGACAACGAGTTGCTGCCCTGGCTGCTGCGCCACCGCGAGGTCACCCGGCTGAAGTCGGTGGTCGACTCGCTCATCCCGATGGTCGACGAGCTGGGCCGGGTGCACACCACCTTCAACCAGACCATCGCCGCCACCGGACGGCTGTCCAGTGTGGACCCGAACCTGCAGAACATCCCGGTGCGGACCGCGGAGGGCCGCCGGATCCGGCAGGCGTTCGTGGTCGGCAGCCGGCCGCCGGGCACCTACGAATCGCTGATGACCGCCGACTACAGCCAGATCGAGATGCGGATCATGGCGCACCTGTCAGCCGACGCCGGCCTGATCGAGGCGTTCACCTCCGGCGAGGACCTGCACACCTTCGTCGCCGCCCGCGCCTTCGACATCGGCCTGGAGCAGGTGGACGTCGACCTGCGCCGCCGGATCAAGGCGATGAGCTACGGCCTGGCCTACGGACTGTCCGCCTACGGCCTGGCCCAACAGCTCAAGATCACCCCGGACGAGGCCAAGGGCCAGATGGAGGCCTACTTCGCCCGCTTCGGCGGGGTGCGCGACTACCTCTACTCGGTGGTCGACGAGGCCCGCCGGACCGGCTACACCGAGACCATCATGGGACGCCGGCGCTACCTGCCGGACCTGAACTCCGACAACCGGCAGCGCCGCGAGATGGCCGAGCGGATGGCGCTCAACGCCCCGATCCAGGGCAGTGCCGCCGACATCATCAAGGTGGCCATGCTGGGGGTGCAGCGCTCGCTGCGCGAGGCCGGGCTGACCTCCCGGCTGCTGCTGCAGGTGCACGACGAACTCGTCCTCGAGGTCGGTGCCGGTGAGCGGGAGCAGCTGGAGGAGCTGGTGCGGCGCGAGATGGCGGCCGCGGTGCAGCTCACCGTCGAACTCGACGTCAGCGTCGGGGTCGGCCCGAACTGGGACGCCGCCGCACACTGACCCGTCGAGCGCGGTTCGCTCAACCTGTTTCAGCTCGGCCTGTCCTGCATGGCCTGTCCTCGGCCGTGCGTGCCCTCCGCTCGGCCTGTTTCTCCAGCATTTCGTATTCGATTTGCTCGTCCTGGCCTGCAAATCGAATACGAAATGCTCAGGCGAAGCGGACTCGGCACGAATCGACGGCAGCGCGAATCAGTACGGGTCGGCCCGGTCGGCGTGGCCGACCAGCCGGGCCAGCGGGTAGAGCCGCAGCCGCAGCAGCACCTTGATGCCCACGTTGCGCAGCCACCACGGCAGCTCCGCCAGGATGCGCAGCCGGTCGGCACGGGTCACCGGCGCGGACGCCGACACCACCTCGAACCGGGCCAGCGAGCCGGTCCGGTCCAGGTAGCGCAACCGTCGGCTGCCGAGCACGTGCCGCAGCAGGCCGAGCGTGACGCCGATCGAGGAGTAGGCGTCGTGGATGCACAGCCGGCCACCGGCGGGCAGGAACTCACTCCACCGCAGGTCGTCCGACAGCGTCCAGTAGTCGTGCTTGCCGTCGATGTAGAGAAAGCCGATCGGTTCGGTCCAGCTCGGCCGCAGCTCGGTGCTCTTGGCTTGACGCAGCTCGACCCGCTCGACCATCCCGGTGCGTGCCAGGTTGGCGAGAAAGGTGTCCCGGGTGGCCAGGCCGCCGAACATGGCGCCGCCGACGAACGGGTCGATCGCCACCAGCCTGGCCTGCGGCGCGGCGGCGGCCAGCACCACCGTCGAGCGGCCCTGGTGGCTGCCGATCTCGACGATCAGGCCACCCGGCGGCACCGCCTGCGCCTCCCGCCACAGGGTGGCGGCCTGCGCCTCGGTCAGCCAGCCGCCGATCTGGTGAACCTGGCGGAAGACGCTGGCGAAGTCGGGCTCGACCGGGGCTGGCTGTTCTGCGGGCACCGCTGGACAGTACGGCAGCCCGCACCGCCGCCGGTGCGCCCGGCTGCACCGGACCCGACCCCGGCCCGCACCGGACCCGACCCCGGCCCGCACCGGCACACCGGCGACATGGTGACTTGCCGACATTTACCGGCCGGTGTGGTGTTGGATGACGGCATGCCCGTAGCTTCCCGCCTCCGTCGCGGCGCCGTTCCTGTCACCGGCGTCGCCCTCGCGCTGCTGCTGTCCGGCTGCGGCCACCCCTCGACCCCGCTGTCGGCCCGTCAGAAGCAGGTGCGCGCGACCGACGCCAGCGTCAAGATGACCGACTGCGCCTCGGAGTGCACCGGTGAGATCGACGGCGCGAAATACGCCATCAAGCTTCCCGAGCGCTGGAACGGCACCCTGCTGTTGTACTCGCACGGTTACCGGTTCGCCGCCCCCGCGCCGCCGAACTTCGACCCGGTCGACACCGCGGCCCAGGTCAGCTCCACCGACACCGACGGCAGCGCGGGGGACCCGCTGAGCACTAGCCTGCTCGCGGCCGGCTACGCGCTGGCCGGCTCGTCCTACAAGTCCAACGGCTGGGCGGTGGCCGACGGGGTCAAGGCCGGCGCCGACCTGCGCGACAAGTTCGTCAAGCTGGTGGGTACCCCGAAGCGCACCTACGTCTGGGGCGACTCGCTGGGTGGCCTGGTGACCCAGCTGATCGCCGAGACCCACCCGGACTGGGTGGACGGTGCGGCGCCGATGTGCGGCGTGCTGGCCGGCCCGAACTACAACTTCGACGCCGCGCTGGACGTCGCGTTCGCAGTGAAGACGCTGATCGACCCGCAGCTCAAGCTGACCGGGTACTCGAGCCAGCAGGACGCCAGCGCGAACTGGCAGCACGCGGCGGCGGCGGTGCAGAAGGCAGCCGCCGACACCGCCGGCGGCGGTACCGCCAAGGCGATGTTCATCGCCTCCCTGGTGGACGCCCCGACCGCTACCGCCACCTACGACGGCCACGACCTGGTCTCGCAGGTCAAGGCCCGGGTCGAGTCGCTGCTCACCGCGCTGGCCTTCGGCACCAGCGGCCGGTACGAGCTGGAGCAGCGGATCGGCGGCAACCCGTCCGACAATTCCCAGGCCGACTACGCCGGCCGGATCGACACCGCCGAAGCCAGCCTGATCAGCACCGTCGGCGGCAACGTCGACGCGCTGCAGAAGCAGCTGGCCGACGCCCCCCGGGTTACCGCCGATGCCACCGCGCGGGAGGCGTTCGAGAAGCTGGGCGACCCGACCGGCAAGCTCACCGTGCCGACCGTGACCATGCACACCGAGCAGGACCCGCTGGTGCTGGTGCAGAACGAGAGCGTCTTCGCCGGCCGGGTGCGGGCCGAGCAGCAGTCCGGTCAGCTGGTGCAGCTCTACATCCGGCCGCCGGCTACCTACTCCGAGACCGACAAGGCCCCCTACGGTGCCGGGCACTGCCGGTTCTCCGACGGCCAGCGACTCGGCCTGGTCAAGGTGCTCGACGACTGGGTGCGGCACTCGATCTACCCGAGCCCGGCCGGCTCGGCCGGCGTGATCGGCGAGGGGATCGACCCGGGGTACGCCCCCGGTCAGTGGCCGGTCGCCGAGTCCAGCTGAGCTGCTGACCGGCCGGTTCCCCCCGGCCGGCGGTAGCGGGGCGCCAACCGCAGCAGCACCGCGGCGAGTGCGATCACCAGGTTCAGCGCTGCCATCAGCGCGATGACCAGCCGCACCGACGGGTGCGGTCCCAGGCTGAGCGCCAGCACGACCTCGCCGGCCACGCCCGCCCAGATCAGCGCGGTCACCACCACGTTGCGCACCGCCAGGCCCGCCACCAGGGTGAACTGCAGCACCGCCAGGCAGCAGCCGAGCAGCGCGAACAGCCAGGCGTCGGAGTGCAGCTGCGGGTAGCTGCCGCCGCCCACCACGCCGGTCACCAGGCCGCCGAGCAGCCAGCTGCCGCCGACCAGCACGACGCCCAGGGCGGTGAGGCCCGCGACGGCCCGGCCGAACACCCGGTGGTGTCGGTCGGAGTCGGTGAGCGAGGCGAACAGCACGTTGGCCACCGACTGGGGCAGCCAGAGGCTGGCCTTGGTGATCACCGACCCCGCCGCGTAGACCGCGGCGGCCGGCGTGGCGAGCACGTGCCGGGCCAGCAGCACGTCGCTGACGCTGAGCAGCAGGAACACCCCATAGGCGTGCGAGGCGTGACCGGCCTCGGCCACCACCGACAGCAACGGTCCCCGGCCGGCGGTCCCCGACGCCGGTGGCCGCAGCCTCTGTCGAAGCGACGTCCGGCGCAGCTCCGGCAACGCCAGCACGCAACCGGCGGCCGGCAGGCTCAGACCGACGGCCAGGGCGGCCACCGCCGAGGTACTGGTGCCGCCGACCAGCAGGCCGGCCAGACCGGCCCCGGAGCGTCCGGCGGTGCCGGCGAAGGTCGCCACCGCGAGGCCGGTCAGCCGCTGCTCGCCCTGCCAGACCCCCTGGCACAGGCCCTGCAGCGCCGTCCCCGGCATGGACAGCGCCACCAGCAGCGGCCCGGCCGGCCCCGGCAGGTGCAGAAAGGCCACCAGTGCCGGTGACAGTGCCGCGATCAGCAGCGCGGCCGCCAGCCCGACCAGGGCGCCGGCCTCCAGCAGGCCGTCCGCGGTGCCGGTGGCCACCCGCCGGGCGGCCACCGCCTGCAACGCGAAGGACGGCACCGAGCCGATCAGCAGCAGGTTGAGCAGCGTCACCAGCTCGCCGTAGTCGGCGGTGCCGAGCCGGCGGGCGGCGGCCAGCAGCAGCAGGTAGCTCAAGGCGTTGCCCAGCCAGCCGGCCACCGTGACGCCGAGCAGGCCGCGCGCGCCGGGTGCTGGCTCGGCCGCGGCGGAGGTCTCCTCGGCGGGGACGCGGCGGGATCCGCGCAGCGGCAGCGTCCGGTCGGGCCGGTCAACCACGCCTGGTCCAGCCTCTCTGCACGGGGAACGGCTACAGTCTGGCGGCCCCCGCTTGACGGCGGCACGCCACAGAAGAGCCTACGGGCCGCCGCCGAGCGGCGAGGGGAGCGGCGGTGCGCATCGACACCCGGTCGCGGCTGCTGGCCGGCTGCTGGGTGCTCGCGCTGAGCGTCCTGCTGCTGTGGCCGCAGCGGCTGGCCGGCTACGGCCTGGGCCACGACATGGTGTTCACGCCCCGCCAGCCGTGGACCGCGCAGTCGGTCGGGCTGGGCTCGACCACGCCGCGCGCGGTGCCGCTGGACGCCCTGGTGGCGCTGGCCAGCCGGCTGCTCGACGGTGCGGTGCTGGGCCGGATCGCGCTGGCGGTGCCGTTGCTGCTGGCCGGCTGGGGATGTGCCCGGCTGCTGCGCCCGCGGTCGCTGCCGGCACTGCTGGCGGTGTCCGGGTTCGCGGTCTGGAACCCCTACGTCGTCGAGCGGCTGGCGCTGGGGCAGTGGGCGCTGCTGTGGGCGTACGGGGCGCTGCCCTGGCTGGTGATCGCCGGCCGGCGGGTCCGCGGCAGCACCGGCTGGCTGCCCGTCGCTGCCCTGCTGGGGTGGCTGGCCTGCTGCGCGATCACCCCGACCGGCGCGCTGATCGGCGGCGGCGTCGCCGTCGCAGTGGCCGCCACCCGGCGACTGCGCCGACTGCTGCCGGTGCTGGCTGCCGTGGCGCTGGTGCAGCTGCCCTGGCTGGTGCCGGCGCTCACCTCACCGGCCGGCGCCACCAGCGATCCGCGCGGAGTGGCTGCCTTCGCGGCCCGGGCCGAGCGGCCGGGCGGTGCACTGGCCAGCCTGCTGGGCCTGGGCGGCATCTGGAACGCCGACGTCACGCCGGCCAGCCGGGCCGGCCTGCTGGGCTACCTCAGCACGGTGGCGGTGCTGGCGGCGCTGATCCTCGGCTGGCCGGTCCTGCGCGCCCGGTTGGGCCGTCCGGTGCTGCGGCGGCTGGCACTGCTGGGCCTGGCCGGCCTGCTGCTGGCCGCCGCCGGCAGCCTGCCCGGGTCGGCCGCGGTGTTGCGCTGGGCGGTCCGCGAGGTGCCCGGCGCCGGCCTGCTGCGGGACGGGCAGAAGTGGCTGATGCCGTTCGTGCTGCTGGCGGTGCTCGGCGCCGGCGCCGCGGTGCAGCGGTTGACCGGCTGGCTGGCCGGCCGGCTACCGGGCTGGCCGGTGCTGCTGGCGGTGCTGGCCCTGCCGCTGATCCTGCTGCCGGACGCCCCGGCCACCCTGCGGCCACCGCTGACGCCGGTGCACTACCCGGCCGGCTGGCGGCAGGCCGCCGAGCAGCTGCGCGGCACCCGGGACGCGGTGCTGGTGCTGCCGTTCTCCTCCTACCGGGCTTATCGCTGGACGCCGGGCCGGACCGTGCTGGACCCGGCCCCGCGCTGGTTGCCGGTCGAGACGGTGGTCGACGACCGGCTGGCGGTCTCCGACGTGCTGCTGGCCGGTGAGGACCCGGCGGCCGCCCGGGTGGCGGCGCTGCTGCAGAGCCGGCCGGACGCCGGGCAGCTCGCCACCGGGCTCGCCGCACAGGGGATCGGCTGGGTGCTGCGGGAGGCCGACACGCCCGGGCCCGCGCTGCCGGACCTGGCGGGCCTGGGTCCGGTGCTCACCGGCGGCGCGGTCGAGCTGTACCGGGTGCCGGGCCCGATCGCCCGGCCGGCGCCCCAGGCCGGCCGCCGTCGGGCGGTGCTGGGCACCGACCTGGGGGTGGCCGCGCTGGTGCTCGCCGCGCTCGCCGGCACGGCGCTGTCGAACCGGCGCCTGTACCGACTCACGGATTGCTACACTCGCCGGTAACATCGCGCCCGACTCGATTCCGGTGCGGTTTCGGCTGCAAGAACAGCTCGTTAAGGGAGTGCAGTGGGCAAGCTTCTCTCGGCGGTGGCCGCCGGCATCGTCGGCGCGCTCCTGGCCGGCACCGCGGTGTGGGGCGTGGTGTCCACCTCGACCAAGGCGCCGAAGCACAACCCGGCCAACGTGCAGATCGTCTCCTACGGCAACCGCTGATCCGGGCGGTCCATCAGCAGGTGCTCGAACGCCTCCGCTGACCGCTGCCAGCCGAAACTCTGGGCCCGGTTGCGGGCCTTCTTACCCATCGCCAGCCGGGCCTCGGTGTCGGTCAGCAGCGCCCGGCACTGGCTGACCATCTCCTCCTGGTCGGCGACCAGCACCCCGGTCTCGCCGTCCACGATCGATTCGGTCACCCCGCCGGCCGACCGGTAGGCGATCGCCGGCACCGAGCGGGCCGCCGCCTCCATGATCGCGATGCCCCAGCCCTCCTTGACCGAGGGCACCAGCATCAGCCAGCTGGCGTCCAGCAGCGCGTCCCGCCGGGCCTCGGAGACCTGGCCGTGGAAGGTGACTAGATCGCTGACCCCGAGCGCGTCGGCGGCGGCCACCAGCTCGGCCGACCACCAGCCCGAACCGATCACGTCCAGCCGCAGCTCGGGAATGGCCGGGTGCAGCCGGGCCAGCACCTCCAGGGCGTGTTCGAACTGCTTGTGCGGCACCAGCCGGCCCAGCACGCAGATCCGCGGGGTGGCCGAGCGCGGCTGCAGCCGGGACGGGTGCGGCACGTCGATGCCGTTGCACACCACCGAGATCCGGTCGGGGTCGATGCCGAGGCCGGCCAGGTCGTTCCGGCTGGACTGCGACACGGTGATGTAGGGCTGCCGGCGGTAGAGCCAGGGCGCCAGCCGGGACTCCACCCACCAACCGAGCCGGCCGGCCACGCCGGGATAGATGATCTGCCACTGCTCGCGGTGCACGTGGTGCACCAGCACGTGCAGGTGCCGGCGGTGCACCAGCGACGCCGCGAACGGGATGCCGTTGTGGACGTCGACGACGATGTCGGTGCGCCGGCCGGCCCGGCCGAGCAGGTAGGCCAGGCCCCGGGGGTAGACGCCGAGCCGGCCGCCCCGGCGGCGGAACCGGACGCCGTCGCGCACCTCGTCGGCCGGCGCGTTCGGGTGCGCGGCACAGCAGATGGTCACCTGGTGGCCGTGGGCGGCCAGCCAGCGCGCCATGTGCTCGACGTAGACCTCGGAGCCGCCACCGTCGGGGTGGCTGGTGTCCCGCCACACCAGAAAGGCGATGCGGCGCGGTGTTACGAACGACTCCATGGCTCCCCGGTGAGGCAAGAACGGTTACCGGAGGGTAGCCCACGGCCGGCTCGCGGGCGCTGTCCTTAACCGATGTCCGGGCCAGCAGGTACCGTGCCCGGGTGTCCTCCGCCGTCCCCGCGCCGACCGCTGAGCGGGTACCGGCGTCCGAGGCCGTGCCGGCCGCCGGTGCGGCGCCGGAGTGGCCCGGCGAGCAGCGGCCCGGTCCCATCTCGCGGCTGCGGCTGCTGGCGGTCAGCCTCGGCCTGCTGCTGCTGACCTTCGCCCAGGACGCCGGCGCCACGGCCGCCGACACCAAGCTCGACCTGGTGATCGACCCGGCCCGGTTCCTGGGCCGCTCGCTGCGGCTGTGGGACCCGAACGGCTCGGCCGGCCAGTTGCAGGACCAGGCCTACGGCTACCTGTTCCCGATGGGGCCGTTCTTCCTGCTCGGCAGGCTCGCCCAGCTGCCGCCCTGGATGGTGCAGCGCGCCTGGGAGTCGGCGCTGCTGATCGCGGCGTTCCTGGGCGTGGTGCGGCTGGCCCGGCTGCTCGGGGTGGCCGGCTTCTGGCCGCGGGTCGCCGCGGGCCTGGCCTACGCGCTGGCGCCGCGGATGCTCACCGAGCTGTTCTCCATCTCCTCCGAGCTGCTGCCGGTCGCGGTGCTGCCCTGGGTGCTGATCCCGCTGGTGCGGGGCAGCTACACCGGCTCGCCTCGCAAGGCCGCGGCCAGGTCCGGGGTGGCGCTGCTGTTCGCCGGCGGCATCAACGCCTCGGCGACGCTAGCCATCCTGCCGGTGCCGGCGCTGTGGCTGCTGACCCGGCAACGCGGCCCGCGCCGGGCCGCGCTGCTGCGCTGGTGGCTGCTGGCGGTGGTGCTGTCCTCGCTGTGGTGGGCCGTTCCGCTGCTGGTGCTGGGCCGCTACAGCCCACCGTTCCTGGACTGGATCGAGTCGGCCGCGGTCACCACGTCGCAGAACTCGCTGATCGCCTCGCTGCGCGGGGTGGACCACTGGCAGGCCTACCTCGGCCCGGGCGTCTGGCCGGCCGGCTGGGTGCTGGTGGTCACGCCGGCGGCGATCGTGGCCACCGTCGCGGTTGCCGCGCTGGGGCTAGCCGGCCTGAGCGCGTCGGCGGGCTTTCCACACCGCCACCGGGCGTTCCTGCTCGCATCGCTGCTGCTCGGCCTGGTGCTGGTCACCATGGGGCACCGCACCGCTGTCGGGCCACCGTTCGCCGGCACCGTGCGCACCCTGCTGGACGGGCCGGCGAGCCCGTTCCGCAACGTGCACAAGTTCGACCCGCTGATCCGGCTGCCGCTGGCACTCGGCTTCGGACGGTTGCTGGCCGGCCGGCTGCCGGACCGGCTCCGGGTGCTGCGCCGTCCCGAGCTGACCCTGGCGTGGCCCCGGCAGCTCGCGGTGCTGGCGGTGCTGGCACTGGGCGCGGTGGCGATCGGGCCGGCGTTCGGCGGCCGGATGGTGCCGCAACCGCGGGCCGACGTCGAGCCCGGCTGGTGGGCGCAGGCCGGCAGTTGGCTGGCCGCCCACTCCGGCGGCGGCCGGGCGCTGGTGGTGCCGGGCGCCGGCCGGCCGAACATGGTGTGGGGCCAGACCGTCGACGACCCGCTGCAACCGGCGGCGCACAGCCCCTGGGCGGTACGGGACGCGCTGCCGCTGTCGCAGCCCGGCTACATCCGGTTCCTGGACTCGGTCGAGGAGATCCTGGCCCGCGGCGAGCGCAGCGACACCCTCGCCCCGCTGCTGGCCCGGTCCGGCGTGAAGTACCTGCTGGTCCGCAACGACCTGGACACCCCGAAGGCCAATGCCACCCGGCTGGCCTATGTGCACGCCACCCTCGACAACTCGCCCGGCCTGACCGAGGTGACCGGCTTCGGCGTCCCGTTCGGCGTCTCACCGATCCCGGGCAGCCTGGTCGACGGCGGCACCTGGCAGGACGCGCCGGCGCTGCAGGTCTTCGAGGTGGCCGGCTACTCGGGGACCGTCGGGCTGCTGGCCCGGGACCGGACGGTGGCGGTGCCCGACTCCTCGGCCGACGCGCTGGCCACCCTCGCCGAGCGCGGCGTCGGAACGCGCACCCCGGTGCTGTTCGGGCCGGCGGCCTCGAGCGCCGGCCAGCAGGCGACCACGGTGGCCACCGACGGCATCCGGCGGCGCGAGATCGTGTTCGGCAGCCCCGGCCAGGACGCGGCGACGCTGGACGCCCGGACCCCGTACCTGGCGGCCCGGGCCGCCCACGACTACCTGCCCGAGCCGGTCGGGCCGCTGGCCACCACCAGCCTGTACGGGCTGGCCTCGGTCCGGGCGTCCTCGTCCGGCGCGGACCCGGCCGCCGCGCTCAACCGGTCCGCGGCCAACTCGCCGTTCGCGGCGGTCGACGGCGACCCCGGCACCGCGTGGAAGACCGGCGCCTTCGGCGGCGCGGTTGGGCAGTGGTTGCAGGTCGGCTTCGACCAGCCGCTGGACCCGTCCGGCGCGCAGCTGTCGTTCGCGACCGGGCTGGGCGACTTCCCGTCCCGGATCCGCACCGAGACCGACGCCGGAACGGTGGACTCCGACGTCGCCGCCGACACCGGCCTGCAACCGCTGCAGGTGGCCAGCGGTGCCACCCGGACGCTGCGCATCACGGTGCTGGCGATGTCGGACGGCGGCCCCGGCGTCACGGCCGGCATCCAGACCCTGGACGTGCCCGGCGTGCAGGCCAGCCGGAGCCTGCAGGTTCCGGTCTCGGGCAGCCCGGACGTGCTGGCCTTCGACGTGGCAGCGGGTTTTCGCGCGCCGTGCCTGGACGTCGCGGGCACCGGCAGTTGCGATCCGGCCAACGCCGCGGCGGGCGAGGAGGACGGCGCGCTGGACCGCAGCTTCAGCCTCGCCGGCCCGCGCGACTACCACGTGGCGGCCACTGTCCGGCTGCGACCGTCGGCCGTGCTGAGCGCCACCCTGGACGCGCTGGTGCCCGAGCGGGCCAGCGCGTCCTCGGTGCAGAACACCGACCCGCGGGTGCGGCCCGGCGCGGCGCTGGACGGCGACCCGGCCACCGCGTGGACCGCGTCCGGGACCGACACCCAGCCGGTGCTCACGGTGCGACTGCCGCGCCCGAGCACCGTCACCGGCCTGACCCTGCGCACGCCGACCGGTGCCCCGGTGTCCCGGCCGACCAAGGTGCGGGTGCGGGCCGGCGGTCGGGCCTGGACTGCCGAGGTGGGCAAGGACGGCCGGATCGACCTGCCCGGCGCGGTGCCGGCGCGGACGGTGTCGATCCGGGTGCTGGCCGCCGCCATCGTCTGGAGCACCGACTCGGTGACCCAGGCCAGCCGGATGCTGCCGATCGGGGTCGGCGAGCTGGCCCTGCACGGGCCGGACCTGGAACCGGCCACACCTGCGAAGCGGATCGACATCGACTGCAACGCCGGCCTGACCCTGCAGGTGGACGGCCGTGCGGTGCCGCTGCGCGCCTCGGTGCCGGTGACCGACGCGCTGACCGGCCGGCCGGTGCTGGCCGCGCCCTGCTCCGATGACCGGGTGTCACTGGCTGCCGGCCCGCACCGGTTCCGGTTGGCCGGCACCGCGGTGGTCGCGCCGCAGTCGCTGACCGCGACCGCTGACGGCGTCGCGGCCCTCAACCGGCCGGCGGTGAGTCCGGGCAGCACCACGGTGCTGAGCTGGGGCGCGACCCGGCGGCAGGTCAAGGTCCAGGCCGGCGCCGATTCCTACCTGGTGGTAAGGGAGAACACCAACGCGGGCTGGCGGGCCAGCCTGAACGGAGCCCGGTTGCAGGCGGTGACCCTGGACGGCTGGCAGCAGGGCTTCCTGGTGCCGGCGGGCAGTTCCGGCACGGTGACGCTGACCTTCACCCCGCAGCGGCCGTTCATCGCCGGGTTGCTGGCCGGAGCGCTCGCCGTGCTGGCGTTGCTGCTGGCCTGCTGGTGGCCGGAGCGTCGTGCCCGACCGGTAGCCGCCGATGTCACCGAGCCAGCCGCCGAGCCGGCCGCTGACGGCACCGAGCCGGCCGCTGACGGCACCGAGCCGGCCGGCCCGGTGCCGAGCCGGCGTGGCCTGCTGACCGCTGCCGTTGCCCTGGCCGCGTCCGGCGGGGCGTTGCTGGGGCTGCCCGGCCTGCTGCTGGCGGCGCTGGTGCTCGCCGGGGTCCTGCTGGCCCGCCACGCCCGCCAGCATGCCCGGCGGCACGCCCGCCAGGTGCCTGGCTGGCTGCCGACCGTACTGCTGCTGGCCCTCGGGGTGCTCGTCGCGCTGCTGCCGCCGGGATCGGCGCACTCGGCCTCGGACAGCCGGCTGGTTCAGCTCGGCTGCGGGCTAGCGCTGCTGGTCGCCGCGGCCGGCTGCTGGTTGCCGGCGCCGCCCCGCGGGCCGGACGAGCCCAGCCGCAGCAGCGGTCGTTCCATGCCGAACCAGGACAGCGCCGCCACCGCGGTCGCGGCGAGTGCGGTGAGCACGAACAGCTCGACGAAGTGACCGCCGAAGGTGTGCTGGCCGCGCCACCGCTGGATGGCCAGTAGCAACGGCAGGTGCCACAGGTAGACGCCGTAGGACAGCTGCCCGAGCAGCCGCAACGGCGTGCTGGACAGCAGCCTGCCGATCACCCCGCCGGAGCCCAGGGTGAGCGGCAGCAGCAGGAACAGGGCCGCCAGGGCGTAGAGCCAGTGCTTGGCGGTCCACTCCCACGCGGTGGGCACCAGCAGGTTGCGTGGCCCGCCGACCGGCAGCGAGGCGGTCCAGAACAGCAGGCCGCCGACCACCCAGCAGGTGCCCGGCGCCTCGGCCAGTTCCCGCGCCACCCCGGCCACCCGGTCCATACCGGCACCGACCCGGCCGGTCGCTGCGGACCCGGGCAGGCAGGACAGCAGGGCCAGCGCCATGCCGGCCGCGAACCAGTCCAGGTTGGCCGGCAGCCAGATCAGGCTCTCCTGACCGGCGATCCAGTTGTGATGGGCGGCCACGTCGCTCGCCACGGCGACGGCGACCAGGCCGAGCAGCAGCGCCAGTTGCCGGCCGACGGCCGACCCGGCACCGCGGCCCCGGCGCCCCCGGACGGCCAGCGCCAGCGGCGGCAGCACGGCATAGAAGGAGATCTCGACCGCCAGCGTCCACATCTGGGTCAGGCTGGGGTCGAGGTTGTGATGGTTGTAGGTCTGCACCAGCAGCAGGTAGCTGGCGTAGTCACCACCGTCGGCGTGCCGCTCGGACAGCCAGCCGAGCGTTGCCAGCACCGCCAGCCAGTACGCCGGCAGGATGCGCAGCGCCCGCCGCAGGTAGAACCGCCGCACGTCGGGCACCCGGGCACCGGCGACCGCACTGGCCGCGAACGGGCGGTAGAGCAGGAAGCCCGAGAGCAGGAAGAACACCGTGACCCCGAAGTCCAGCCTGGCCAGCAGCGGCGCGAACGGGCCCGAGTCCAGCGACCGGCCGGTGTTGAAGCCGGCGTGGGTGGCCAGCACGCCGTAGGCGGCCAGCGCCCGCATGCCGTCCAGGGCACCGTACCGCCGGGGCTCGACGACGGCGGCGGTCATTTGCCGGCCGGCGCGAACGGCGCGCCGATCACGATGCCGCCGATGCAGATGTTGGTGGCGGCGCTCTCGCTGCGGAACACCACCGCAACCGCCGCCGTCGGGGGCAGCCGGAGCAGCTGCGCGCCCAGCGTCACCGGAAAGCTCACCCTGCCTCCTGTGGTCGGATCCTGCAGCCGGCCGGAGGCGTCCTCGATCTGCACCGTCATGGTGCCGGCCCGTTGCTGGAAGTACTCCAGGTGCAGAAAGCCCTCGCCGTACGGTAGCCGGGTGTCCAGCGGCACCCGCCAGGTACCGATGCCGTGCGCCAGCACCTGGCAGGTCTGCTTCGGCGGCAGCACCCCGAACGCCGCCGGCAGCAGGCTGGCCGCGCGCAGGTCGCCGTCCTGGTCCACCAGCATCGCGGCGGTGTCGGTCTGGTCGAAGCGCACCTTCGCGTCGGTCCAGCCCAGCAGCCGGGACAGGTGCATGGTGGGCCCGAAGAAGTACGGCACCACCTTGTTCGACACCGACGTGTCGTAGAGGTTGACCGCCGGTCCGGCCTTGGCCAGGTTGCTGGTCAGCCGGTCGACATAGGGCTTGGTGGGGTTCTGCAGCCAGCGGTGCTCGAAGCGCAGCGTGGACACCGCGCTGCTGACCAGCAGCGCAAGGCATGCCGCGGCGGCCAGCGCGGTGCGCGGCCCGGCACCGATCCGGCGGCCGGCGGCCAGCCGGGCAGCTCCCAGCGCCCGGCCGGCGTTACCCAGCGCCCGGCCGGCGTTACCCAGCGCCCGGCCGGCGTTACCCAGCGGTCGCCCGGCACCGGCCCAGCGGCCGTTACCCAGCCGGCGTCCGATAGCTGCCCCCGGTCCGGACCAGGGTGCGCGCCGCCGGGTCGGCCGGGCCGGTACCGCGGGGTCGCCGCCGAGCGCCCGGCCGGTGATCGCCGCCGCGTCGGTGGGCAGCAGCGCCAGGCCCGCGCCCAGGACCAGCGCCAGCGCGAAGTCGTAGCTGTAGCGCATGGTCACGGCCACCAGGTCGCCGAAGGCGAAGAACCGGCCGACCGACACCAGCGTGGTGCCCAGCACCACCGACAGCACCGGGATCGACCAGCCGACCAGCGACCGGGCGCCGGTCCGGCGCCAGCCGAGCACCACCAGCACCGCGAACGCCAGCTGGCTGACGACCACCGCGGTGCGGGTCGGCGAGGACCACGACACGTAGGCGTTGCCGGCGTCGAACCAGTGCCACGGGCCGCCGAACAGCGCCGGCACCACCAGCCGCAGCCAGGCGGTCCGGATCACCCCGACCAGGTCACCGGCGCCGATGCCGCGCGCCGAGCCGCCGTAGTGGTGGCCGAAGAAGTACCCGACGAACAACAGCGGCGGCACCGCGGTGAGCAGCCAGCCGCGCCAGTGCCGGATCAGGTCGGCCAGCCGGCCGCGGATCGGCCCGGAGCTCAGGTAGCCCAGCGACAGGATCGGCAGGACCAGGCCGATGATGGCGGTCTTCTCCCAGAAGCACATGCCGGCCAGCAGCGCGACCCCGGCGGCGGCTGCCCAGCGCAGCTGCCCGGTGACGGTGTAGCGGACGTGCGAGTCCAGTGCCAGGATGGCGGCGATCTCGGCCGGCACCAGGCAGGCCGCGGTGGTCAGCCAGGTCAGGTTCGCCACGATCAGCGGGTTGACCGCGTACAGGGCGACCAGCACCGGCACGCCGGGCCGGCGGCCGAACAGCAGCACCAGCAGCCGGTGCAGCAGCCAGACCGCCACCGTCTGCAGCAGCACCCGGACGACCACGGTCTGCTGGTAGCCGAGCGGGTCCACGCTCGCCTGCAGCCAGAACATCAGCCGGTAGCCCGGCACCAGGTGATCGTTGACCGGCGTGGTCAGGAAATGCCAGCCCAGCCGCCGGCCGTCCGCCTCGTCCAGGGCCGACAGGTCGTCCTGGTAGAACCAGCCGCGGGCGCACAACCACCAGCACCAGACGGCCTGTCCGAGCAGCACGGCGGCCAGCGCCGCCCGGTAGCCGGCGGCCGGAGCCAGGGTGCGCCCGGCCGGCGCGCCACCCCCGCCTGCCGACCCGTCGTGGCTGCCCACTGCCCTCTTTCCTCGCGGCCTGCCGCCTGGCGTCCCGACGTTCTGCGGGAATTGTTGGTCCTGATGCTACGGAGCGGCCCTACTCGCTGGTAGCGTCCGGCCAACCGTTCGCACACTGTAAGGGGACGCAACCCGTGCGCAGAATCCTGGTAGCCGTTCTGGTCGGGCTGGGCGTGTTCGGCCTGGTGGCCGCGGGCCTGTTCCGCTTCTACGCCCCGTCGCGGGCCGAGAAGACTCCGCTGGACCTGAACGTGATCCAGGTTGCCACCGGCCCGGCGAAGCTGCTCAACGCCGCCACCGGGCAGGTGGAGGACCTGGCGTTCCGGGCCACCCGACGGGTCCGCACCGACTCGACGCTCTCGGACTCGAAGGTGACGGTGGTGCAGGAGACGCTGTGCATCGTCAAGGACATCGACAACCCGCCGGAGTGCGTCGACAAGGACGACCCGCAGCACCGGCTGGTCAGCTTCACCACCGACAAGGTGGCCGCCGACCGCAAGACCGCGCAGTCGGTCAACGACCCCAAGTACCGGACCAACATCGACGGCGACGCCACCGCCACCCACACCGGGGTGACCTACAAGTGGCCCTTCCACGCCAAGAAGACCAGCTATAAGTTCTTCGACCCGATCTCGCGTCAGGCGCCGGACGCCCGCTTCATCGGCACCGACAAGATCAAGGGCATGACCATGTACAAGTACGAGGCGGTCATCGACAAGATGGACCTGCCGGTCGGCCCGGGCATCCCCGGCAGCTACGCCGACACCCGCACGGTGTGGGTGGAGCCGACCACCGGCGCCATCGTCAAGGGGATCGAGCACCAGCAGCGCTGGCTGGCTGACGGCACCCAGGCCCTCGACACCACCCTGACCTTCAACCAGGACGCCATCGACTTCCAGGCCAAGCAGGCCAGCGACGGCCGGTCCAAGATCCGGCTGGTGACGGTGATCCTGCCGCTGGTCCTGCTGCTGGTCGGCCTGGCCGCGCTGGTCGGGGCGGTCGTGCTGTCCCGGCGCGACGGTGGCGACGGGCCCCGATCCAGCGCCGCCGAGCCGCCGGTGCTCAGCAAGTCGGGCAGCTGACGCCGGACCGGCCTACCGGGTCAGCCGGCTGACGAAGATCGCGGTGCCGGGCAGCAGCCGGCCGCGCAGCGGGGACCACTGACCCCACTCCTGGTCCAGGCCGTCCGGCCATTCCGGCTCGATGAGGTCCTCCAGCGCGAAGCCGGCCGCCACCAGCTCCCGCACCCGGTCGCCCAGCGTCCGGTGCTGCTCGACGTAGGTGGCCTGGCCGGCGGCGTCGAACTCCACGTACGGGCTGCGGTCGAAGTAGGACATCGTCGCGGTCAGCCCGTCCGGGCCGGGGGAGTCGGGGAAGGCCCAGCGCACCGGGTGGCTGACCGCGAACACCCAGCGGCCGCCCGGTCGCAGCACCCGGGCCACCTCGGCCATCACCGCGGCGGAGTCGGCCACGAACGGGACCGCGCCGAACGCGCTGAAGGCCAGGTCGAACGAGCCGTCGGCGAACGGCAGGCACTGGGCGTCGGCCTGCACCAGCGGTATCGGGGTGCCGGTCGCGGCACCGGCCGCCACCGCGTGCCGCAGCATGCCGGCCGAGACGTCCAGGGCCACCGGACGCGCGCCCTGGCCGGCCAGCCAGCGTGCGCACATCGCCGAGCCGGCGCCCACCTCCAGCACCCGGCGGCCGGTCAGCGAGCCCGCCGGGCCCAGCAGCCGGGCCTGCTCCTCCCGCAGCCCCTCGGGGCCCCAGACGAAGTCGGCGACGCCGAGGAAGTCGCCGTGTTCGGCGTGGTAGTCGTCGGCGTCGGCGTCCCACCAGCGCCGGCCGGCCCGGGCCGATTCGGCGGCCCCGACCGCCCGCCGGGCGACGCCGACCGTGCCGAGTACGGTTTCGGTGCCCACCCGCAGCAATCTAGTCGGTGACCTCCGGAGGCTGTTCCGGACTGCACAAGCCCCGGATTTCCGCCCGGACCGGGCCCTGGAGTAGGCTGAAGCCTGCGGAACAGGTCTGTGGCCTCGACATGGAGCAGGTCACTCCTCCACCTCTTGCTCGGCATCGATCTGCTGGATACCGAACGCGCGCCGGAGCTGGATGAAAGGCGACCCGTATCGCAACCCACCGGCAACTGTCAGGACCTACCTACTACATGACGTCCACAATCGATCCGACCCGCACTACCCCGCAGGTTGCAGTCAACGACATCGGCTCCGCCGAAGACTTCATGGCGGCAATCGATTCCACCATCAAGTACTTCAATGACGGTGACATCGTCGAAGGCACCATCGTCAAGGTCGACCGGGACGAGGTCCTGCTCGACATCGGTTACAAGACCGAAGGTGTCATCCCCTCCCGCGAGCTGTCCATCAAGCACGACGTCGACCCGTCCGAGGTCGTTTCCGTGGGCGATGAGATCGAGGCCCTGGTCCTGCAGAAGGAGGACAAGGAGGGCCGGCTGATCCTGTCCAAGAAGCGCGCCCAGTACGAGCGCGCCTGGGGCACGATCGAGGAGAAGAAGGAGCGCGACGAGGTCGTCGAGGGCACCGTCATCGAGGTCGTCAAGGGTGGCCTGATCATCGACATCGGCCTGCGCGGCTTCCTGCCGGCGTCGCTGGTCGAGATGCGCCGGGTGCGCGACTTGCAGCCGTACGTGGGCAAGGTGCTTGAGGCCAAGATCATCGAGCTGGACAAGAACCGCAACAACGTGGTGCTCTCGCGCCGCGCCTGGCTGGAGCAGACCCAGTCCGAGGTCCGCAGCGACTTCCTGAACAAGCTGGCCAAGGGCCAGGTGCGCACCGGCGTGGTGTCCTCGATCGTCAACTTCGGCGCCTTCGTCGACCTCGGCGGCGTGGACGGCCTGGTGCACGTCTCGGAGCTGTCCTGGAAGCACATCGACCACCCGTCCGAGGTGGTCGAGGTCGGCCAGGAGGTCACCGTCGAGGTGCTCGACATCGACCTCGACCGCGAGCGGGTGTCGCTGTCGCTCAAGGCCACCCAGGAAGACCCGTGGCGGCAGTTCGCCCGGACCCACGCCATCGGCCAGGTGGTGCCCGGCAAGGTCACCAAGCTGGTTCCGTTCGGCGCGTTCGTGCGGGTGCAGGACGGCATCGAGGGCCTGGTGCACATCTCCGAGCTCGCCGAGCGGCACGTCGAGATCCCGGAGCAGGTCGTCAACGTCGGCGACGAACTGCTGGTCAAGGTCATCGACATCGACCTGGAGCGTCGCCGGATCTCGCTGTCGCTCAAGCAGGCGAACGAGGGCTCGCTGGCCGAGGAGAGCTTCGACCCGTCGCAGTACGGCATGGAGGCCCAGTACAACGACAAGGGCGAGTACATCTACCCGGAGGGCTTCGACCCCGAGACCCAGGAGTGGCTGCCGGGCTACGAGGAGCAGCGCGAGGCCTGGGAGAAGCGCTACGCCGCGGCCCGCGAGCGGTTCGAGGCGCACAAGCGCCAGCTCGAGGGTGCTCAGCGTGCCGACGCCGAGGCTGCCATCGAGACCGGCGAGGCGAGCTCGTACTCCTCGGAGGCTCCGGCCGACAACGGCGGCACGCTGGCCTCGGACGAGGCGCTGGCCGCACTGCGCGAGAAGCTGGCCGGCCGCTGATCCGCAGCCTGGCCTGACACGCACCCAGCAAGCCCGGGAGGTTCGCCTCCCGGGCTTGCTGCGTCAGGGCGGTTACCGTGTCGGTGTGGTGAGCAGATCCGCACCCCGTGCCGGGGTACTCGTCGCAGCGCTGGTGGCCCTCGGGCTGCTCGGCGGCTGCACCCAGGCGCCGGCCCCGGGCGGCTCCGCCTCGACGGCGACCAGCACGCCGGCGAGTAGCAGCAGCCCGACCCCCTCGCCGAGCCGGACGAGTTCCAAGCCGACGGCGGTGGCCACCGGTGAACCGTCGCTGGGCGGGCGGTGTGAGGACCTGCTGTCGGTCGGCACCGTCAACATCGCGCTGCGGCGCACCGTGATCGGCCGGACCGCGTTCGTCCTCGGGGTGGCCGAGCCCGACATCGGGCGGCTAACCTATCTCAACTGCCGGTACGGCATCCCGGCGCCGGTCAAGGGCAAACCGGCCCCGCAGCCGCAGGTCGAGATCGGCATCAGCCTGTACAACTCGCCGGCCCAGGCGAGCCGGCGCATCCAGGCGACTGTCGAGTACTACCGGGCGCACGGCGCCGGTGACCGGCCGGTGCAGGTCGGCAGCACGCCGGGAAGCATGCTGAGCGGGTATGGCATGCCGACCGTGGTGGTGGCCGCCGGGCCCCGGACGGTGGCGGTCACGGTGACGCCGAAGCTGCTGACGGCCGGCACCACCGGCCAGCTGACGGCGCTGGCCAAGGCGGTGCTGGACGCGTCCGCGCACTACACGCTGGGCTCGGCGGCGCCGGCCGCGTCGCCGAGCAGCACCGGCTGAGGGTTCCGGTGCTGCGGATCGGGTTGACCGGCGGGATCGGCAGCGGCAAGAGCACCGTCGCGGCCCGGCTGGCCGAGCTGGGGGCGGTGCTGGTCGACTCCGACCAGCTGGCCCGCGAGGTGGTCGCGGTGGGCACGCCGGGGCTGGCCCGGGTGGTGGACCGGTTCGGCCCGGAGGTGCTGGGGCCGGACGGCGCGCTGGACCGGCCGCGGCTGGGCCACCTGGTGTTCGGCGACCCGGCGGCGCTGGCGGACCTGAACGCGATCGTGCACCCCCTGGTGCGGGAGCGCAGCGAGCAGCTGACCACCGAGGCGGTGGCCAGCGGGGCGGCCGCGGTGGTGCAGGACGTGCCGCTGCTGGTGGAGAACAGGATGGCGGCCGCCTACGACGCGGTGATCGTGGTGGAGGCCCCGCTGGAGCTGCGGCTGCAGCGGCTGGCCGGCCGGGGGATGGACCCTGAGACCGCCCGGGCCCGGATCGCCGCCCAGGCGACGGACGAGCAGCGCCGCACGGTGGCCGACGTGCTGCTGGACAACTCGGGGTCGGTGACCGAGCTGACCGCCCAGGTGGACGCCGCGTGGAAGCGGCTGGTCGGCACGGCGGGAGGCTGACCCGGTTTGGAGTGGCCTGCGGGCATCGGCTAAAGTTTCGCTCGGTGCCGGTGCTGTTGGGCCGGATCAACACCATGCGGACGTAGCGCAGCTGGTAGCGCACAACCTTGCCAAGGTTGGGGTCGCGGGTTCGAATCCCGTCGTCCGCTCGGTGGACGCCATAGGCGTTCCCCAGGCCGGGGGACCGGTCCCTGGTGGAGTGGCCGAGAGGCGAGGCAACGGCCTGCAAAGCCGTGTACACGGGTTCAAATCCCGTCTCCACCTCGTAGCTGGCCTCGTGCGGAATGTCGCACGCGGTTGAGTACGGGCGATTAGCTCAGTGGGAGAGCACTACCTTGACACGGTAGGGGTCACTGGTTCAATCCCAGTATCGCCCACCAAACATGCAAAGTTAGAACCACGGACACATGAAGTGACCCGGTACCGAAAGGTGCCGGGTTTTTCTTTTGGTCCGGTTCGGGCGTTTCCGTTGTCCAAGAGTTGCTGGAACACGTTTGTGTCGTCAGATGCCTCAGTCGTCAGAGGGGTGCTGGTCTCCTGTAGCTGTGCAGTGTGGAGTGCTTCTGCCCATTCGGTGCGTTGGACTTCAGTGATGACGGGGCACCCGTTCTCGGTTCGGAAGGCGAGCCGGTCGAACCAGGCCTGGTTGAAGTCGCGCCGCAGCGCTTCCGGGGACCGGTGGTAGGCGAGGTCGCAGCGGGTGATGAATTCGGTGGCTCGACGGATAGCAGTGTCGTAAGTAGCGGTGGTGGTGCGTAGGCGAGCGCGTTGGGTCTCTGCGGTGGACAGCTGCGCGGCAAGGTCTCGTTGCTTGTCGCGGGCGATGTCATCCGGAACGGTGCCGTCCATAGCTTTCTCGGCCCACTGACGCCGCTGACGTTGGATGGCCGCGATGCGTCGGTCGAGCAGGGCGGCTTGTTCGGAAGTGGTGCGGGTGTAGTCAGTGAGGTCGGCGAGCAGCCCGTCGCGGAGCTGGGCGGCGTCGGCCTCTGTGAGTCGTTCCAGCCGCCACTGCTTGATCACTTCATCCTCGACTACCTCATCGGGCAGGTAGGGCAGTTCGCAGCCGCTACGGTAGGTGTGGCGTCCGAGGCAGGCCCAGTAGCCGTACTTCTCGCCCGCGCGGCCTCGGCTGAGCATGTAGATCAGCTTGGAATCGCAGAGGCCGCAGTAGACGGTGCCGGCCAGGTAGTGCTTGCGGCGGTAGGACCGTTCGCCGGACTGCCGGTGGGCCGTGAGGACGTTCTGCACCTGCTCGAACAGTTCCGGAGCGACCAGCCGGGGGTGCTTACCTTCGTACTCCATGCCCTGCCAGGTGACGACCCCCATGTAGTAGGGGTTGCGCAGCACCGTCTGGAGCTGTTTGGCGCTCAAGGGCTCGGCCAGTCGCTTCTTGGTGGCGCGTTTCAGCAGGCCGCGGACTTCCAGTTCGTGGGCCAGCCGGTTGAGACTCCAGTCGCCGGTGGCGTAGGCCTGGAAGGCCCAGGCGATGTGGTGGCCGCGCTTCGGGTCGATGATGACAATGCGGTTCTTCTGATCATCCAAACTGGCTGGTGCATTGAGATAGCCGATCGGGGCCATCATCGGGGTGCCGCCAGCCAGCACCTTCTGCTGGGTGCCCTTGATGACTTCGGTGGCGAGGTTGTCTGAATAGAAGGCGGCCAGGCCGCTGAAGATGGTGTGCATCAGCTTGCCCTGCGGCGTGTCGTCGATGTTCTCGGTGACCGACACCAGCTTCGCTCCCGAGGACTGGATGGCCAGGGTGATCTGTACGTCGTCGGCGCGGTTGCGGGCCAGCCGGTCGACCTTGTGCACGATGACGGCGCTGGTCGGGTTCTCAACGAGATAGGTCAGCATCCGCTGTAACTCCGGCCGGTCAGCTGAGCGGGCAGACTCGCCGGCGTCGATAAACTCCGCTGCCACGGTCAGGCCGAGGTCGAGTGCTTTGCGGGTGCAGGCTTCGCGTTGAGCGGGAATCGAGAAGCCTTCGCTTTCGCCGCCGCGTTCGGCTTGTTCTTTGGTCGACACCCGCAGGTAAAGAACTGCAGCGCTTGGGACTTCAGCTGACTGGTGACGGCGACGGCGGCTGAGGGTGGCAGTCATTGGGTGACTCCTGCGGGTTGGGATGCGGTTGACAAACGGAAGTAGCGGACTGCCGCCCCATTACGCGGTTGGCGGCGAGCGTGGGCGCGGTTGGAGTCATGGGCCGCAGAAAGACTGGCCAGGCCTACCTGCCTGAGCCTGACTTGGATTGCTTCCCTCGATACGTCGAAGAGCTGCGCCAGGTCAGCCGGTCGCTGGATGCCGTCGTAGTAGGCGGCGGTGAGCAGCCGTTTCGGGATAAGGACGCAGCCGGCGAAGTAATCGGCAATCATCTCGGCTACGGGCCGCTGGTAGGGGTAGCGAGCTGGCCGGATGCCGGGGCTGCCGTGATCGAGGATGTGCTTGTACTCATGCAGCACGGTGAAGCGCTGTCGGCGGCGGGGCTCGGTGGGGTTGAGAGAGATAACCCACGTGCGGTGCTGGCTGTCCCAGTCGCTGCAACCAGAGGCCGCCTCTGCGGGCAGCGTCGGATCGTGTTCGACGGTGATCCGCGGTTGGTCGGTGATGATGCTGGTCGGCACCGGTAGGACGGCTCCGCCGCAGAGTTCGAGGAGCCGACTGGCTTGGCGTTCGGCTAGTCGGAGTGCTGTATCGAGGGTGAGCGGCTGGGGCGGCGTGAGGGCGCGCAGGCGGGCCAGCACGGTGGATCCTTTCGGTTGAGTTGTGGTGTCGGGCATGTGCTGGCCTCCTTTCGGTTGAGTGGTACTTGATCTGTTAGGGCTGTTCGTCCTCCCGGCCGAGAGGGCCGGTGCCGCCGTGGCGCTGGGCGCGGGCTTGGGCGTAGCGCTCGATGTCAGCGATGGCTCGCTCATCCAGGTCGCGGTACTTGACCCGCAGGTAGGGCTTAAGGGTCGGTAACTCGCCGGCTGGGAGCCAATCGGCGACGGCGTAGAGGTCACTGACGTTGAGACCAAGGACTTCGCCGATGGCCCGTAGGGTGTCCGGAAGCGGGCTGAGATTGTTGGCCGCTTCGAGCTGGGCGATGGTGGCGACGTTGAAGCCGGTCGCGGCGGCGACTTGCCGCATGGACAGGCCAAGCGCGGTGCGCCGGGAGTGGAATATCTCGGCGAGTTGGCGGGCCTGGTCCGGTGTCAGGGAGGTGCGTCTCATTACGCATCCCATTTTACGCTGAATTGTTTATTCCAACGAACACTTTGTGAATTCCACAATAGGACAGGTAAGCCTTGCCTATGCGATTTCGTCGGTGAATACCCAGACCCCGACCGGTGCGGCCAGCAGCGTGTAGATACTGGCACTGGCGACCAGGGCGCGTCCGAATGCGCTGACGTCGATGTCAACGTGGCTGCGGAACGGTTCGGTGATGGACTCGTCGAGCTTGGCGTCCAGCTGGTAGTCGTCGATGAGCTGGATGACGTAGGTGTCGACCGTGCTGTAGTGGCCGAGGTAAACCCGTTCGAACAGCGCCCGGCCGGTGTCCCGGTCGAGGTCGGCCTGGTAGCGGACCCAGGTGGTGTAGGCCAGCTCGCGGATGGCTACCTTGATCCGGGCCACCGGCCCGTCGTCGTCCGGGATCGGTCGTCCGTTGGCGCTGCGTCCGTTGCCCATATCTTTGTCCTCCGGGAATTCGTTGGGATTGCGGAGGAGGAAAGGTATGGGGCGAATTCCGAAAAGGCGAGCCTAAGTTCCCGACCAATTTGCTGGCCGGGTGAATTGAGCGGAATTTGCATGGCAAGAATGCCAGCAAATTGACTCACGGCGGCTGCGTTAGTCCGCCGTTGATTGTCAGCCACGGAATATCCAGACGCCGCCCTCTTGGGCTGCCAGGACGTGCAGATCGCCGCCGAACTGCAAATCCCGGGCCGTGGCGTCGAGGTCGATCTTGACGTAGGGCCGGAGCTTGGGAGGTACTACTTCATCCAGGATCCGGTCATAGCCGAGGTCGTTGATCGTTTGCTCAAGGTAGGCATGCAGGCTGTCGTAATGGCCGAGGTACTCCTGGTCGAAGCTAGCGAGCAGTTCTTCGTCCTCCACCACTTCGGCGTAGGCGGCGAACGCCAGGCCGTGTTGGGCGATGCCCTTTCCCACCGAGCTGATCCAGCGCAGATTCTCGTGCTCGTCTATACGGAGCGCACCGAAGCCGTCGCGGTCGTGGATGGCCCATTCCTCGGCCGGCTCTCCGGTCCGGGCCGTCCAGGGGGAAGCGGCCAGCATGGCGGTGATGGCAGCCTGGATCTCCTCCGGTTCCCGAGCAGCCTCGATCCAAGCGCCGTGCAAGACGCCGTTGTTGTAGTCGGCTAGCGAGGCCGCCCAGATCCGCGGCGGCGGTGACGCCGACTGTTCGTGCTGCGCCATCGCGGGCTGCTGCGGCTCGACTAGGCCGTGAGCAGCTTCCTTCATCGGCGGATCCGTCGGTTGGGACGGTTGTTCGCCTCCTAGTGGTTGTTCGTGGTTCATAGGTGGACCTCCTCTCCGGTTACTTGGTGGGTGTAACTGGCAGGAGCGGACGGTGAGACGAGAAAGCTGTCTCGAACCGTCCGACTCCCGCCAGGTGTGGCACCGGGAAGGTGCCGGGCTGACGAGTTCCGTCAGCTACCTGCTGCCTCCGATCCGCTGCGCCGTCCGCGAGAACGAGCATTGCCGGTGTTCTCCGCTTCGGGCTCGGCCGTTGCCGGTTCGGTAGTGCCGAACAGGGTGGCGATGGCATCGCGGCGACTGGCGGCATCGCGTTCGATGTCAGCCAGTGCGGCTTCGGCCTTGCCGGCGAGTTCGGGCTTGTTCTTGGCCGCGGTGATGCGGTCTTCGATGGCTGCCTTGATCTCGTCGGTGATCGTGGCGCCGCGCAACTGAGCGATGAGTGTCAGTTGTGCGTGCAGGTCGTGCTCCAGCCGGATAGCTAGCGTCTTGACGCCGCGTCCGGTGGTGGAGCCGTTGTCCGGTAGGGACATGTGGGCACACCTCCTCGGTGCTGGTGCGGACGAGCGGGTTTGCGAATTGGTTCGCAGACCGCTTACGGGGTGCTCGGCCGCATGACACCGACGAGGAGCGGTTCATGCCGCCTGCTTTGCCGGACTAGCGCGGGCGTCGTGGATGCGCTGCTCGGCCAGCTCCGCGAAGTCGGGGTTGAGTTCGATACCCAGCCAATCGCGGCCCAGCCGTTCAGCCGCGACCGCCGTGGTCCCCGCGCCGAAGAACGGATCGAGCACGACTGTCGGTTCGCTGACCGCGCCGCAGCCGCAAGTCGGACCGAGCGCGCCGCGCATGGCCGTGCCGCCGACCGCACGGATGACTTCGCGTCGCCACGGTGCCCGGCAGGTGGTGCAGCGGGCTTCCGGGCTGCCGGCTTGGATGATCCGGCTGGCCAGGCTCAGCGGGAAGGTGGCGTGGTGGGCGCCGCGGTAGTTGCTGGAAGCCAGCGTCCAGACGTCGCCGGGGTTCTTGCCCAGTGGGTGCCCGATGATGCCGCGGGCCTTCATGAAGTCCAGGCCAGAGGCGTCGTCGCCGTTCGGGCCGCGCCAGGCTTCCCGGACCGGTCGCTGGAAGTCGGGTTTGAGCCGCCCGTGGTGGCGGCTGGCATGCGGCTCACGGATGGTGTCGAGATCGAAGAAGTAGCGCGCCTGCTTAGTAAGGACGTAGACGACTTCCCAGCTGCAGTTCAGCCGGTCGCGGACCGAGCTGGGCATCGGATTGGCCTTCTGCCAGATGAGCTTGTTACGCAGCAGCCAGCCATCCGCCAGGAGGGCCAGGGCGAGCCGCTCCGGACCGAGCAGCAGACTCTTCGGTTGGGCTCCTTGGCGGGCGTGTGTGGCATAGGTGTCGCCCAGGTTCAGCCACAGACTGCCGGTCGGAACTAGTGCCCGGTAGAGCTGGCGGGTCATAGCCTGCAGCTGCTCGACCCAGTCGTCGATGTGCGCTTCCAGGCCGAGCTGACCGCTGACGGCATAGTCGCGCAGCCGGAAGTACGGTGGGCTGGTCAGCACCAGGTCCACGCTGGCGTCTGGCAGCTGCGCCAGCTGATCCCCGGCGTCGCCGACAATCACCCGGTTGCGGGGGAGCGGCCGGCTCACGCCGTGCCTCCCAAGACCACCGCGATGAACCGATCCGGCGTGGTGATCTTGAACAGCTGCCGGTCGAGGTGGCGGGCGGCATCGAGGGCGCTACGCAGCTTCCCGGCCCGGCTGCTGTCGGGCACGACCAACAGCACGAACGGAAACAGCCCGCTTGCGGCCTGCTCGCGGCCGACCCGGCGGTAGGTCTCGTACTGCTGGCACTGCCGGAGGACGGTCGGCAGGCTCTCAGTCGCCCGGTCAACCTCGATGAACCAGTGGTCCTCAAACTCGCTGCTCGCGGTGACGGCGTACAGGTCAGGCTTGAGGACCTCGGCGCTGCCGCCGAGGCCGCTGTAGGGCCGCCAGCAGGCCGGCTCGACCTGGGCCGTCACCAGCTCCAGCTTCCCGGCCCGGTCGGCCTGGACGAGCGCCAGATGCGTTTCGGCGACGGCGAGGTAGTGCTGCACGAACCGTTCGCCCGGTTCCCGCATCCGCCCGACCGCGCCGAGGCCGGAGCGGAGATTGCGTAGCTGCTGGCCGCTGGAGGTCAGCATCCACACCGACGACGCCGAGCCAGCTTGCAGGCCACCGACCCGGCGGCTCAGCCGCTCAACCAGGCGCCAACCTTCCAACCGCTGTAACACCCGGCGACAGGTTCGGGCAGCTGACTGGCTGGAGCGATGGGTGTGGAAGCTGAAGGCTTGCAGCTGACGGGTGGTCAGGAAGCGGTGATCGGCGAGGGCGTCGAGCACAGCCAGATCACGCTCGGAAAGCAGCCGGGCGAGTTCGCTCAGGCCGGCGGCGCCCCGGCCCCGGCGGCGTTCAGGACGACTCATAAGAGCAGGCCCTCAGGCGAGTCTTTCGGGGCAGCAAATTCCCTGCAGCCCCGCCGCTGCGGTGAGGCGAGGCCGCCTGACGCGAGAGCCGCCGGTAGGCCGGTCGGTAGTGCGACCGGAATAGCGTTGCCTCGGGTCATGGCTGCCTCCGGCGGCGTCCCAGGTCGCTACTCGACTGCTGGCCGGTGCTAGCCAGCAGGTCGGCGAAACCGGCCTCGATCTCATCCAGCGGCCGGCCGTAACGGTCGCGGCTGCGCTGCTGCAGCTCGTCAGGCCGACTGATGACCGGGCTCGGCGGCAGCGTGCGGCCGGAGGTGTACGGGGTGACGCTGCCACGGGCGAACAGGCTGGCATAGATCTCAAACTGGCCGAGGGCAATGAAGTCCTCCGGGCCAAGCTCCGGGTGGCCCTTGGCCATCTGTACGGCGTCCTTCTGGCTGAGCTGGAAGCAGACCCGGGAGCGGGCGTTGCTCAGGACGGCGGCCAGCATCGCCGGCGGCAGCTGGTCGAGGAACTGGTGCGCCAGGGTGAAGCCCACCCCGTAGCCGCGCGCCTGAGCCAGCGCGTCGCCCAGATCGGTCGGCAGGTGCAGGTAGTCCTGCACCTCGTCGATGTACACCATGACCGGATGCCGCTTAGCAGCCGGGATAGCGGCCCGGGCCTGGATGGTCTGCCAGAGCTGGGCGACTACCAGCGAGCCCAGCAGGGCGGCGGCTTCCGGGCCGAGGATGGCCCGGCGCAGCGGCACCAGCAGAATCTTGCGCTCAGTGAATACCTGGCGCAGCTCGAAGCGCGGCTGCCGCTGGCCGAGCACCGCCCGCAAACTGGGCCGCAGCAACCACTGGCGCAGTTTGTTCATCAGCGGGGCGATGGCCTGGTTACGTTCGCCGTCGCTCAGGCTCTCGTACCAGGCCCAGAACGGTTCCAGCGCTAGCGGGTCGTGAAGTCCGATCGTCAGCGAGCGCCGGCAGCCGGCGTTGGTCAGCAGCAGCGGCAGCATCACCAGCGTCGCGTCGGAGCGCCGGGCCAGCGTCAGCAGGCAGGCGTGGAGGATGTCCTGGGTGCGTGGACCCCAGGCGTCGGCGTACAGCGCTTTGAACACCGACAGCAATAAGTCGGCGGTCACCTCCGGCCGGGCACCGGAGGCCGCTAGCGGATTCAGGCCGACGGGGGCCGTGTTGTCGGCGGCATCGAGGAGCACCACGTCGCCGTGGCGGTGAGCCGGTATCCGGCCGAGGACGTCCTCGATCAGATCGCCCTTCGGCTCGATCACCACCACGGCCCGGCCGTCATGGATGTCCTGCTCGATGAGCCGGCTCAGCAGGACCGATTTACCGACACCGGTCGGGCCTAGGACGTGGGTGTGCTGCAGTGCCTGCCGGGCTGGCAGTGCCAGTTGAGCTTGGCTGCCCGGTGCGGTGGCGGTGGCGATCACCCGCTGCGCGCCGGTGGTGCCCGGCGCTGGCGGTAGCGGCCTGGGGTACGTCGCGGGCAGGCCCGGCAGGTCGTCGCTGCCGAGCGGCCAGGCAGTCAGGACCAGCAGCTCGTTGACGTTGAGCCGCAGCGGCCACCAGATCGGGCGGCCAGCGGTGTTCAGCCGCGCTTCGCGCTCGGCGGTCAGCCGCAGGCGCACACCTGCCGCTTCGCTGGTGCGGATCGCTGCCAGCAGGCCGTGCACCAGCGCCCGGCGCCGACCGATGGAGTCGGCCGTCACGCCGATGCGCAGCGTGCAGGCGAACCCGTGGTCGCTGACCTTATTCCTGAGCGCGCTGCGCTTCTCGCTGTCGATCTGGCCGCCGTTGCCGCGCCAGGCAGCCTGGTACCACGGGGTGGCGATCGAGGACGGGCTGTGGGTCGGAATCGCCAGCGGCACCCGGCGCGGGCCGAGCAGCAGCTGCAGCACCAGCCGCTCGCCCGGGCGTACCTGGCTGAGCGCGCTCAGGATGGCTCGGATGGTGGTCTCCGGGCTGTCGCTGCGTAGCGCCCGGTGGCGGGTGGAAGCCTTCAGCTTGAGTGCCAGCTGCACCGGCTGCCGGTTGCTTATGGAATCGGTCAGTGTGGTGCCGGGCAGGGTGTGCGCCAGCACCGCCCGGACGGCGGGCAGCGCCGGGCGCAGGGTGCCGAGGCGGTAGCTGACGTTGCCGGCGTCAGCCACCACCTCGAGCGCCACCCGTGGGCTGCGACCGTCGGCCGCCCACTGCCGCAGCACGCTCACCGCCCGCTCCGGCTCGATGGGCCGCGTCCAGTGCAGCTGGCGCCAGACCAGCGGAGACTCAGTCACGCCGCCCCTGCTCGGTCGGCTTTTCCGCGTCCTGGATCCGCTCCTGGGCCTCGGCTTCCGCCTCAGCCATCGCCAGCGCGATCAGAGCCCGCGACAGCTTGCGCAGATCCGGCGGGTCACGGCGGACTGCCCGCACCGAGATATTGCGCTGCCGACCGCGCCGGCTGCGCGCCGGCTTACCCTGTGGTGAATCCTTGAATGTTTTAGACATAGCTCCGCCTCCTTTCAATTTGCATAGGTGGGTGCTGTTTATTCGAGTAAACAGCCGTGCAGCTAGTTAATGTCTATTCCACTAAACAGTCAATACGACTTGTCCATTACACAACAGCGAGTGGAATAGCCTGCCTTACGGCAAATGGAATTAGAAATCAGGGCCGACTTTTATGATCCGGCTTAGGCCGTCACCAGTAGTCCTGCCGATCCCAGCGCAGCCAAGCCACCACACCGGCGACCACTGCCACGATGGCACCGATCACGACCAGCGCCACCCAGATCGCCTCCAGGAGGCGAACAGCCAAGAACAGCGCCGTGACTCCCATCAGCAGGCTGAAGCAGGCGGCAACCCACTGGTCGAGCAACGACGACCCGGGGTACCTCACAGCTCCTCCCTCGACGGCGCCACGGTTACCGGTCCTTCCGCAGCTGGCTACGGGCCACCTGGCGCATCGTCTGCAGCGCCTCGGCGGTCAGGCGCTCGATGTGGCCCTCCACGATCAAACGCTCGGCCAACCGCCGTGAACGGTTCCGCTCCAGCCGCCAGGCCAGGACGGCCCCGCTGCAGAGCAGCAGGGCCGCCACGACCAGCAGCAGGAGGTAGACGGTGACCATCACCGCCGACGCATGGTGCGGCGCAGGTCAGCCAGGACCTCACCCATGCCCAGCATGTGGTCATCCGCCAAGTACGCCAGGCGACCGGCGGCCTCCGGAACCAGCTGCTCCAGGTGGCGCTGGGCCTGCGCGACGCGCACCACCGAGGACATCGCCGTGCCGGTCGCCATCGTCAGGTTGTCGAGCTTGGCCTGGGCCACGTCGGTTTCGGCGTCTGCGGCCGACACCCGCACCAGGGCGCCGGAGCGATGCCGGCTGACGGCTCGGCCGGCTCGGCGTGCGTCCCCGAGGCTGACCCCGGGGCCGCTGAAGGGCGTGACTTCATACGACATGAAGAACTCTCCTTGACGATTCGTGCCCCGTGGCCGGGTTGCTCACGAGGGCTTGTAGCCATTCCCACTATGTGCGGGGCTGACCGACGCTGGCTGCCGAATTAGGAGTTGGATAGTGGAAAGGGGTGGACCGCTGCCGTGGAATGGGTGGGTGGTGAGCGCCCAGGTACCTGCTTAGAGTGGCGTCGTGGCGGCCACCAAACGCACGGCTCCGCTCCGTACGCCTGCAGCGATTGCGGAGGACTTGTTGCATGCCCGGAAGCAGGTCGGCCTCTGGCAAGCCACCGAGGTCGACCTCGCAGCTACCCTGGATTGCCTCGCCCTAACCGACGGCCCAGCTTCTGAGAAGTCGCTGCCGCGAGCCCGGGACCTGCTGGTGAGCTACGTCAGGCGCGGCTGTGAACTCCACCAGAAAGCTCATGGCGGTGATAAGACCTCGCTTGCCGCAGCCGCAGCACTGCAGACCCTGCTGCTGCGCCGCGCCACCGATACCCGCCTTGCGGTAGTTATCCGCCGTGAGGCAGCGAAGACCGTCAAACATGCGGTCTCGGCCGATGCGGTGCGGCACCGGGAAGACAAGATCATTGGCGAGATCGCTGCGGACGTCTTCGCGGAACTGCAACGGTGGCGAAGCGACGAACCGCAGTCGATCGAAGCGGCGCTCCATCGCTTGGTTCCTCTATTGGCGGATGTCCGCGAAGATCTGCACGACGGCTTGTGTGTGATTGGCGACGACGTGGAGCCGGCCGACGCCCGTGAGCGGCGCGTCATTGACGGCTGGTACCGCCAGGTCGTGATCAAGCTGGGCCATCTGCTGGTCAGGAGTCGGCAGCTGGCGAGAGTGGGAATGCAAAGTCCCATGACTGGCGATGAATTTTGGTTTGTCGCCCGCGCCCGCAACCTTAACGCTTTCCTCTTTGAGGGAATTGAGGGCGACCGCGCTTACATGCTCGAGTTCATCGAGACTGAGGCTACCGATGACTACGAGGCGAGCGCTGACAAGCTACTAGATGCCGAGCGCGGACGAGAACTGTATGGGCGCTGGGTCGAATGGATTCGGTCGTGTCATCCGACCTGCGCGTTCGAGCGTTCGACGTCGCTGGAACGCATGTGCAGTCCGCATGCCTTCCTTACGCTGCTGTATGAGATCGAAAGCAGGTACCTGCAGCTTGGCTTCCGCGATGTAGAGCTGCCGGAAAGTCCGCCGATCCATCATGGCCTGTGGAATAGCGCAGTCCAACGGCGGTCAGGCATGGCTTCCGGGGCTGTATAAGCGTAATGGCCGGCCGAGGACGGACTTCGCATGGTAGCTATGCCGAGAAGTAGACTACTGCTTATCGCACTCGTCGCGGTCGGCCTGCTCCTTGGCGTGGGAGCAGTGCTCAGCGCGCGTAGTTCAGATAGGGTACAAGACGTCGTTCAGGTGAAAATTGTCAATGACATTGGTACCCAAGTGCGTTTTACGATCTGCAAGGACGCTTCATGCTCGACGATAGATACGTTCCAAAACCTCGATCCGGGTCACGCCTACGACCAGGCGTTCGGCCCGGATGATACGGAGCGCTTCGCAGTCGAGGCGAACTCATTCGACGCACACTCGTCTGAAGTGTCGGGGAAACCGTACCGGTGTACCCAGTTGACGACGGGCAGCGTGGTCGACAAGAGCTATAATCTGTCGACGCTTCTACCGTGTGGTTAATATCGGTGTTCTAAGGGCGCAGGCATCGCGATCTAGCAGCCGAGGGACGTTTCGTTGGTCTATCCAAGCCGTGCAATTCACGATGTCCTGCCGCAGTTCGTCGGTACCAACGTCATGAAGCCGACTGCTGAGCAGCGGGCCCAATTGCTAGCCTTCGTCGCTGCGGAGTACCCCCGAGGGCGATCGCTCCGCGAGCTGGCCGAGTTGACGGGGCGTACCCAGACGGCGATTCGAAAGCGCTCGATGAAGTGGGTATGCGCGGCGTGGGCGGGGCGCGCCGCTATCGCGGCAGCTGAAACGCGCTGGCTAGGCAAGGGCTGCCGACGGCGTCCCCCAAGGCCGGCTTGTACAGCGAGGTCCGGACTGGTTCACCTGGTCCGGGGGGCCGCGACCTATGCCCTCAACTGGTTGTTGTAGTGCTGTCGCAGCCTGGGAGGTTCACCCCTGGCTCAGGCGCGCCCGGGTCACAGCAGGGGATATCGGCAATGCCTAGTACTGGCACAGTGCGAGCTCGTCTATTTGATCTTGATGCCTTGGTACATTCAGACAATCTAGTGAAAAGTCGGAGCTAAGGATTGACGACGCTCGCACGGACTGGTTAAGTCCCCGTCAGATGCCAGGCAGGTACTCGCCGGGCGGAAATTGACGGCGTCGCGCTAAGTAACGTTGACGCTTACCGGGGGGAACTGTGAGTAATCGCCGCTGGGCGCTGCGTCGTAAAGCTTCGGCTGAGCTGCGAGCGCGAAACCCTTCTTCTGCAAACGTCCTAAGTTCCTTGTCGGCACATAGGCACGAACGCTCGACCCCAGCTCACCGCGCGACTCGAAGCCGCGGCCTGGTAGCTCTCCTCGCCTTGGCTGCTTTGGTCGTCGGCGCTGCTCCGTTTGCTCCGGCAGCCGCCGCCGTGGGAAGCACCCCGACGGTCGTGCTAGACCCGGATCACGGTTACGCCTTCGGTATCTGGGATGGCGTGACCTACAACTCCTTTGCGGTCAACCTGCAGGTTGCGCAGGGGGTGCAGGCGCTCTTGCCGAGTGTGTGTGACGCCAACATTGCGCTCACCCAAACCACCGACTCGCTGAGCAACGCGGCCCGTGCGGCGCAGATGCAGTCGGCGGATGTCTCGCTCACCCTGTCGATGGACGGACTCTTCGGCGTGCCGTGGGGATCGACTCCATCCGAAGGTGGCTCGAAGAGCTTCGCAACAGCAGCCCCGGACAATTTGGCCTTCGGCAATGACTTGGTGCAGCAGGTCGGTGCCTTTACCGGCCGACCGTTCTATGCGGTCAATACTGGGCCGACGAAGGGTGAGACGCTGCCATATCCTGAGTTCACGGGTGTGAGCGGTGCCTACGCGCAGGTGTTCATGGCCTACATGGACAATAACTACGACTTTCCCGTTTGGCACGACAACCCTCAGTACTTGATCAACGCGGTGACGACGGCGATCGCTCACACGCTCGTCGCCAAGGGCTTCAAGTGCCTAGGAACCTTTCCAACCCGTCCCTCGGCCGCGGAGCTGCAGCGACTCCGCAACCTGGGCTACCAGCAGTTCCTGCGTTACGGTGCCGAGCCGGTGTCGATGTCGACGGGTAACTTCTCCACCGCCGAGAAGACCATCAAGTTGGCCGGCGTCGGTAGCCAGGTCATTGACTTGACCTTGGATTACAACGCGCAGTCCGGACAGGACTCGCCCGTCGGCTTCGGCTGGGATTTCGCCTACGGCGATTGGCTGCAGCAGTACAGCGATGGTTCGGTCCTCATAAATCTCAGTGACGGCCGGGCGCTGCTCTATACGTCGGATGGCGGTGGTGGGTTCACCGGTCCGGCTGGAGCGTTCGCCTCGCTCACGCAGGTCGACAGCTCAACCTTCACCTGGACCACCACTACGGGCACCACCTTGACCTTCGTGCAAGACGCCAGCGGACGGGCCAAGCTCACCGGTACTAAGGATCGGCAGGGGAACACCGAAACCCTGACCTACGCTGGCGACGGGTCGCTGTTCCCCAAGTTGGCCAGCATCGCCGACGAGGCCGGCCAACACGTGGGTGTCGCCACCGATGACACCGGCCGCATTACGGAGGTCACGCGTCCTGACGGAGCCCGCTGGCATCTGGCCTACAGCGGTGCCGGCGACCTGGCGGCGCTCACCTTGCCGAGCGGCAACGTCCGGCACTTCAGCTACGACGATCAGCACCGCATGACCTCAGAGGCCGGTCAGGACGGCGTCACCTTTCTGACCAATAGTTATGACGCCAAGTCTCGCGTGGTCGACCAGACGAACGCCTTCGGCAAGCACCGCAGCTTCGTCTACGACGACGCCAACCGAGTGACGACCTACACCGACGCCACCGGTGCCAGCACGGTCTACCACTGGGACGCCCTCGGGCAGGTCACCCAGGTCGACGATGCGCTCGGTGGTATCAGCAAGACGGACTACAACGGCGACCTGCAGCCGGTCACGGACACCAACGCCCTGAACAACAGCACCCACCGCAGCTACGACCCCTCCGGGCAGGTGTCGTCCGTGACCGATCCGCTCGGCAACGAAACGGCCACGACCTACAACAGCGCCGGCGACGCCACCTCCAAGACCGATGCCGGCGGTGCTGGCGGCAGCCCCCGCGTCTACAGCTACTCGCTCAACGGCCAAGGCTTACCGACGACCATTACGAACCCGGACGCGACGACGAAAGCTCGCACCTACAACAGCGCCGGTGACCTCACTTCGAGCAGCGATGAAAACAGCAACACCACGCACAACTACTACGACAGTCGCGGCAACCTCATCCGGATAACCGACCCGCTGGGCCGCGAAACGACCATGACGTACGACCTGGCGAATCGCCTGACATCGACCACCGACCCCCGGGGACATACCACCAGCTTCGCCTACGACGCTGATGACAACCTGACCAAGACGACGTACCCGAACGGCTCTACCGAGTTCCGGAGCTACGACGTCAACGACCAGCTGGTCTCGGCAACCGATCGGCGCGCCGCTGTCACCACGTACGACTACGACGCCGAGCTCAATCTCATCTCCGTCACACTGCCGAGCGGTGGCGTCACCAAGCACACCTACGACAACGAGAACCGGCGCACGTCGACCACCGATCCACTCGGTAACACGACTACCTACAACCTCGATGCGCTCGGCCGACGCATCACGACGACCGATGCCAACGGTCACACCACCAAGACCAGCTACGACGCGGCCGGCCAGACCGCCAGCCATACCGATGCCGCAGGCAACGTCACCCACCTGGCCTACGACGCCAACGGCCGGATCGTCAAGACGACGGACCCGGCCGGCGGGGCGACTACTACCAGCTGGGACGCGGTCGGCCGGCGGACAGCGGTGACTGATCCACTCGGCCACACCACCAGCTACAGCTATACCTTCCGCGACGCGGTGGCGACGACGACCGACCCGGCCGGCGGAGTGACGACGCAGGCCTACGACGCTGCCGGCCGCTTGATTAAGAAGACCGACCCGACCGGTGCCATCACCCGCTACAGCTACGACGACGCCGGACAGCTGGTCAAGACCACCGATGCCCTTGGCGGCACGACGATCTACAGCTACGACGCCGACGGCAACCAGACCAGTGTTACTGACCCGAACGGCCACGCGGTGTCGATGGCCTACGACAGCATGAACCAGCTGGTCAGCAAGACTGACGCCAAGGGGCACACCACGACGTTCCAGCATGACGGTGGTGGTTTGCTGACCGGACAAACAGATCCGCTCGGCAACCACACCAGCCGCACCTACGACACGCTGGGCAACCTTACCGCGACCACCGACGCGCTCGGTCGCACCACGCAGTACGGCTACGACCTCGACCAACAGCGCACCAGCCAGACGGCACCCGACGGTGTGATCACGGCGTACGCCTATGACCCGGTCGGCAACCTCACCAAGGTCATCGAGAACTGGCGCAGCGGTCAGCCGGCCAGTAGCACCGTCAACGTGGCGACTCGGTACAGCTACGACCCGCGCAACTTGCGGGTCTCGATGACCGACCCCAACGGGGCCGTGACCCACTATGGCTACGACGTCCGCGGACTGCGGACCTCCGTCACTAACCCGCTCGGCAAGGTGACCAGCTACAGCTACGACGCCGCGGGCAACTCGGCCGCCCGCCTCGACGCCAACGGTGCGACGACGCAGTACAGCTACGACCCGCGTAACCTGCTCACCAAGCGCGCCTATCCCGGCGGCAGCGCCGACACATTCAGCTACGACGCAGCTGGTCGCCAAACCACCGCCACGAACGCGACCGGCGCGGTGACGATCACCTACGACAACCTCGGCCGGATTACCAAGGTGAAGGACGCCGCCGGCAAAACCTTGCAGTACAGCTACGACGCCGCCGGCAACCGGACCAACCTGACGCTGCCCGACGGCCGACCGATCAGCTACAGCTACGACGCGGCAGACAACCTGACCAAGCTCAGCAGCCCGCTCGGCACCGAGTCGTTCAACTACGACGACGCTAACCGGCTGGCGAAGGTGACCCGGCCCAACGGCACCACGACCAGCGTGGCCTTCGACGCCGCCAATGAGCTGACCAAGCTCCTCACCAAGGCGGGCAGCAGCAGCCTCGCCTCGTTCGCCTACGGCTACGACAGCGCCGGCAACGTCGCCAGCCGGGTGCAGAACCTCGGCGGCAACAGCACCACCACGACCTACACCTACGATCCGCTGCGACGGCTCACCAAGGATGCCAACGGGCCGCTGCCGAGTACCTATACCTACGATGCCGCCGGCAACCGGCTGACCTGGTCGGCACTCGACGATCCGTACACGCCCAAGACCGTCGACCCCTTCACGCAAACCAACGTCGTCAACGCGGCCGGACAGGTCACCAAACAGACGATGGTCCGGAAGAACGGCAGCGGTTCCTACACGTCCGTCACCACCGACACCTACGACGCAAACGGCAACCGCCTGAAGATGGACACGGTCGCTCCATCGCCGGGCCAGTCCACGAGCACCGTCTACACCTACAACTTCGAGAATCAGCTGCTCACCAGCACGCCCGGCAACACCCCACAGAAGGGTGACGGTAACAACCAGCGCAACTTGCGGCGCAGCTACGACGCCCTCGGTCGCGTCGTCACGGAGGCCCGGGACACCACCACGACCTGGACGAGTGATGGCCTTAACCCGGTGCAAGCCTCGGACCCGACGGCCGGCACCAGCCTGTACCTGCGTGACGCCGCGGGGCAGCTGCAAGGCGAGACCACGACCGGCCTGACGCCGCTGTGGTACGTCAACGATCTGCTCGGGTCGGTGGTCGCGGCCACGAACACCAACGACAAGCCCAAGCTGACCAACGTCACCCAGTACAGCGACTACGGCGTGAAGCTCGGCAAGACCTACTCGCGCATGGGCTTCGGCGGGGAAGTCAACGACCCGAGCTACCCAGGCAACGGCATCGGCAACGACACGCCGGTGCTGAGTCAGTACTACGCGCGCAGCTACGACCCGGGCACCGGCACCTGGATGCAACCCGACCCGTCGGTGGGCACAGCCGAGCAGCCGAGCAGCCAGCGGCCGTACCAGTTCACCGCGGACAACCCGAGTACCAACACCGACCTCATGGGGTACGTGACGATCTCGATCAGCTCCGGCTACAGCGGTGGATCCATCTCGCTCGGCCCGACCTCCGGGTACAGCGGCGGCTCACTGCAGGGTGGCAGTTCTTCCATGACCTATCTGCTGCAGCCCACCGTGAGCGCTCAGCATCTTCAGCCGACGGTCAGTGCCCAGTACCTGCAACCAACCTTCAACCCTATGTACAACACCTATCGCAGTCCCGCTGCGTATAACCAAGCGGCATTAACCATCGTCACCGGCCCGGTTGGCGCGGGAGCCCTACAGGGCTCCTCATACTATAGCCGTGATGTCGATCGCACTCTTAGTGCGCTTGACAATTTATCTGGCTTTTACTCTATCTTCTCTGATGCTTTCACGGATTTCGCAGATGAAGTAACCACGCCTTACACCCGGGGTGGCATCACCAGAATGCGATACGTTGCCGGCGCAGGCTTACTCAACGAGGTAGCTGGATCAGCGCGTACTTTGATTCAGATTTCCAGAGGGTTTGAATTGGTGGGCATTGCAATCAACGGAGCTCAAATCGGTGGCGATCTCGCACAACACCAGTATGACGCGGCGGTCGTGCAGACGTACCGATTTGCTGGTGGCACCATTGGGTCATATGTCGGCGGCACTGCAGCCGCCACGGGCTGCGCTTGGACGGGGGTGGGAACCCTCGCCATTGGATTCTGCGCAGCTGGGGGAGGCGCGGTAGGTGGGTTCGTGGGCGATAAGGTGGGTGAACCGGTGTATAGAGGTACGCAGCGTGTCGGTAATTGGCTGGGTGGCGAGCTGTATTGCCTTGGCTCCGATAATTGTTAGCGCTACCGCGCATCCTTGGCTATTTCTGCTATAATTAACGCACTGATGAGATTAGTTGTTCGCTTCCGCAAGCTATCGGTAGTACCTTTATTGTTACTAGGAATACTACTGCTAGCGTTCGGTGCCTATTTTATGTTGACTGGCACCTATGTGTTCTATATTTCGGGTAAGCAGGCGAACCCTTGGGTGGCACGGGGGATCGGACTCCTGGTTATTGGTGTAAGCGGGCTCATTCTATTACGATTAGCAGGGCGAGTTTTCAGCGGTGGTCCTGCAGTGCTCATTCAGGGCGACACAATCCGTCTCCATGCCGCTTTTACCCCGCGAGCGGTAACGCTGCGTCGAAATAGCGTCATGCAGGTAACGCGCATATACTCTGTCGGGCGCGGGCCTATCGGTTTTCGTGCTTTTCGAGTACTCGTGAGAGCGCCCGGCGCGGCCCGCCAGAACAAGTTCCAGCTTGTCATTGACAAGTGCGTGGATACGGAGCTCTCACATCTTCGAGAGCAATTGATTGCTTGGACTGAGTCGGACGCGCAATAGTTACACTGCCGACGACACAGCGGATATGCTGACAATGTTGACCTAGACGCACGCGGGTCATGGGCCTACCCCGCTACGTTAGTCAACAAACTAGGCACCCACTCCGATCGACCGATTGCGCTTGTGGAGCGCCCTGTCGACCCCCCGTACTGCCAGGACGTGAAGCAACAGGTTGACGACCAAAGCTGATGACCCGAAAACCCGGCCGGTGCTGAAGCTATCTGTCTGGCTGACCGGTTGAACGGCACCAGACTCGTGGGCATTTATCCAGACCGAGAAGATCATCAGCGCCTTCTTCCAGCCGATCCTGACGTTGAGGGTAATCCTCGGACCCTCTTCGGAACGGATGCTCGGAAATGCCGTTTGGTGAGCAAGCCCGTTGGAGCGCCGGGATGACCGGGTGCCAGCAGGACTATTCGACCGAGATGCTATAGGCTGCGGCGGTCCGACGGACGATCTTGTGGACCGTCTTGAAGCGCTGGCTCGTCGCGCTGACTGATGTCCTGGCCTCGTCGGCGATATCGCTCATGGTGTCGCCCATGATGTAGCGCTTGAACACCAGGCCGCGCTGGTCGGTCGAGAGGTCTTGGGTTAGCAGGCCGAGGTTGGTATTGACGACCGACTCCTTCTCGACCAGGCACGCGTCGCTCGTCCACACCGGCGAGTCGTCCGGCTTGACCACAGCCCGCGCGTCCGTATTGCGGCCAATGGCGCGGTAAGCCTCACCCCGCATCGTGGTGGCAATGTAGGCAGCGACGCCAGGCGTATTGGGCGTGTGCGCCCGGACGGCCATGACGACACCCCAGCGGGCGCCGTTCGCGACGTCCTGCTGGAGGTGGTAGTCCTTCGTGACGAAGGATGCCAACTGCTTGGCCTTCGGCTCGAAGCGGCGGATGATCTCGGTCATCGCGACGCTGTCGTTGCTGGTGTCAGCCTGCGCGGCATCGACCAGCTCTTCGAGGGCGGCCTCAGCCGCCCAGACATACAAAGAGCCCATTTCGGGAACTCCCTTTCTCAGGTCGAGAAGGGGCCCCAAAATGGGCGAAATATGGCTCGACGACGCCAGTTGGCCCGGGACCAGGCAAGCTGTGTCCCACGCACGGTGACGAACCCCTTCAGTGTTGAATTGTGGTATAAGCCTAGCAGCAGGGTCTGACGATACGAAGAGCTGCAAGCTCGTCATGTAGAAGAGGCAGCCCTGTTCGAACTTGTGAAGGTTCGAACAGGCGGGCGATCTTCGGGATCAGGCCACGTCGTCCGACACCTCCACCGACCCGAGCGGGATGCCGCTCAGGCTGGTGAGCGCCGTGCCGAGCTTCGGGGACCAGACGGTCACGCGCTCCTGCTCGTAGAACGTCCGCCGATCGGTGTCGGGGTCGGTGTCCGCCTCCGCGTTGCCGAGGGTCCAAAGCAAGACCTCCAGGCCGGCGCGCAGGCGAGCGTTCGAGCCCGGACCCTGGTACAGCTTCGTGTAGAACGGGTGGGACACGTTCAGGTACAGCACCCGCGTCCCTCCCTCCTGAATGCATCGATAGAACGGTGCACCTGGGAGATCTTCTGTCTCGACCGCGTGGTCGACTCCCTGTCGGCTCGCCTCGAGCTCTCGCTTGACGGACTCCGGCTGCAGTCCCGAGGTCTTCGCCCGACGAGAGGCCGCTTGATCGAGATTGTTCTCGGCCTCCTTGGCACGCTCGGCGGTAGGCTTTGGCTGTGGCGTCGTCCGGAACTTCTCGGCGGCTTCGATCGCTTCGACCGACGCACGCTTCGCCGTCTTGTCGGACTCGATCTTCGTCGCGAGTTGGGCGGCTTCCTTCCCGTACGCCGTACGCATCTGCCCGATCGCGGAGAACATCTTCGCGCTGTCCTTCAGCATGTCCCACACGCTCTCGTCGGGCTTCACCTGCTGCTTCGACGTCGTGATGGAGAACAACTCGTCCAGCGTTGCATCGAAGTCCACCTCGACTGCCCAGTAACGGTCAGTCGTGGCGTTGAAGCTCGCCAGTGACCGCGGAGGCCGCACTACATCGATCTGGCGCCCGTTGCGCATGAAAATGATGCCGTTGTTCGCGTCGGCGATGTCCAGCCGCTCGTTGGTCTGGCGTCCCGGCTTGTTCGTATGCTTCGCCTCAGGCTTCCGGAAGAACGTCGCGGGCATGCGTGCGTAGCGAACGCGCATCTGGCCGAGCACCTTGCCCTTGTCCTTGACGTCCACGATCGCCGGATCGAGCGGGATGGCGCGATCCTCGTCGAGGTCGTAGTACCGGAAGCCTGGGGTCAGGAAGAGCGGATCGCACGGCTGAACGTTCTGGCCATCGACGGTCATCGGCGTGGCAACGAGGTAGTTCCGATAGATGACACCAAGGTGCGTCAGCAGATTGGCCCGGAGCTTCTCCCGTTGCCTGTAGTCGATGCGGTCCAGCTCGCCACCCCAGACGACCACCGTCCCGTGGGTGAACGACTTCCATCGGTCCTTGCTCTTGAGGTGATCAACGACGAACTTAGGCAGCTCGGTCTTCCGCTCGACCGGCATCTCGATGCGGCCGTTCTTAGTCCACGACCCATCCTTGATCTCATCGATGTCCAGATAAGCCGAATGCCAGGAGCCCTCCTCGGTCTTGGAGTAGACGGTCACGCGGTGGCACTGACTAACCGACGCGCTCGGCAGGCCGTAGCCGTACTTGCCAAAGCCTGCCCGGTTCTCGGCACGGGTGCCGGCACCCCATACCAGCGAGGCACGGACCATGGTGGGCTCCATGCCGTAGCCGTCATCGATGATCGCGATCTGCGTCGGCATCGTGCCGGAATCGAATCCGAACACGATGTCGATGTGACTTGCGTCAGCCTGGATCGAGTTGTCGATGAGCTCGGCCATCGCGAAGGCGGTGCTCTTGTAGCCGATGTCGCGCATGCCCCGCACAAAGGCATCACCCACCAAGATGTCCCAAGTGAAGTTATCGTCCTTGAGCTTCTTGATGTACTCCCTTTGCGCCCGCAGGCCATCGTCGGCAGTCCTGACGTCCATGACTCTCCTTGAGTTCAGTTGGACGGGCCCTGTTGGTCCGTCGCAAGGCGTAGACACCCAGATAAGGCGACCCATGCTCGGAAAGTGAAGGTCGGGATCGAGCGATGTCACTCAAGTGACTTAATGTCTGGTTTGTTCTGATTCTTGCGCCAGGCAATCTTGAGTGTCAGGGTTCGGTTTTGTCGGAGGCACCTGCCAGAATGACAACGATGTAACCCGGAAGGACGGTCGATGGCGGCGACGAAGCAATCCCCATCCCAAGGCGCGCCCAGCGCCCCGGCGGGTGGGCGGCGGCGCCAGGAGAAGGCGGCGGCAATCCGGAACGTGGAGGTGGCGCGCATCCGCCCAGAAGACGGTCTGGGTCGAAAGCGTGATAGAGACGGGCACCGCGACCTGCGGAACTCGATCCAGCAGTTCGGCGTGTTGACCCCTGTGACCGTACGGCTCGCCCCGGACGGCTCCGGCGATTACTTGTTGATCAAGGGCCAGGGGCGCACACTGGCGTGCCGGATGCTCGGCATCAAGAAGATCCCGGCCATCGTGGTCAACGACGAGTTCGCCGACAACCAGAAGGTGCAACAATTCCTGGTCGAGAACGTGGCTCGGCTGCGCATGCGACCAATCGATCGCGCCTTGCTCATCGCTCGCGCTCGGCGCGACGGAGAGGAAACAGCCGATATTGCTCGTCGCTTCGGTGTCACGCCGGCGACAGTCCGACGACTTGAGGCGCAGCTGGACGGGGCGAGCAAACGTGAGGTCGCGGTGCTCAAGGAGGGCAAGGTTAACCTCGCCCTGCACGCCGTGGTCGCCCGTCGCGTCAACGCAGAGGACCGCGGCGATGTGCTGGCGGTAGTGAGCGAGCACAACCTGCGAACCAAGGAAGTCGACGCACTGCTCGTCGCGATCGGCTGGGCGACGCTGGTAGAACTCGGACCGGCATACAGCTCGCAGCGTTTCTTGCTGCTTGCCTGGGCATGCGCGACCTTCGCCGGTCTGGGCCGGTCTTCGATCGATGACCGGCTGCAACAGGTAGCTGAACGTCTGCCGTTCGAGTTTGAGGGCGGCACTCTGCGATCGGCGGTCGCCAAGTGAAGCGCGTGCAGGTGAAGCCCGATGATCTGGACGTCAGTGACGAACTCATGCGTTCGGGCAGCGCAAAGCAGTTCGAAGATCGGCTCAAGGCCTCGATCGAGGAGATCGGCCTCGCTGAACCGTTGAAGGTCGCGCCGCTCCCGTCTGGTCGGTACCTCGTTGTCGACGGAACGATGCGGCTGCGCGCTATCGCCGCGATTCGGCAGACCGATCCGTCCGCCTTCGCGACCGTGCCGGCCTACGTGACCGCGTACGAGCATCGCTACGAGATTCGATTCCAGACGGACATCTACCAGGACCTCCTGCCAAGCCAGCTCGCCACACTCGTCGAGCACCTGCACAGAGCCGAGAGGGTGCGTAAGACTGACATCGCGCGCTACATCGGCGTCTCGCCCGCAACGCTGCGCAACTACACCGGTCTATGGCGGCTCGTGCAGCGCGGTGGACTGTTCGCACGCATCGTCGAGATCATGGACGTCGGCGTCATTCCGTCCTCGAATCCGTTCGCTTGGCTCCGGCTCACGGCAGCGGGCATTCGCCAAGTGCTGGATCAGCACTTCACGGAGGGGGAACCGACCGATCGGTGGATTGACGCGCAGGTCGATGCTGCCCGTCGGGGTAACCCGAGGCGGTTCACCACCGAGTTCGTCGAGACCACGACCGGTGGCCTCGACTCGCACTTCTACCGCGAGGACGCCGAGATGCGGTCGGTCAAGCGCGACCTCGGCCTCCTGAAGGGCCAGGCAACGACTGAGAAGCCCGCACTGTTTGACGTCCCGCAACGTCGGGATCGAAAAGTGGCGGTACGCCACCTCAACCGAGTCGCCCAGCAATCGCCTGACCTCGTTTTGCAGACGGCGGCCAAATCACTACGGACATACCTCAGATGACGACAGGCGTGGACTGGTCCGAGGACGCGTTCTTCGACGCGCCCGAACGTGGTTCGATCGACGGCGGAACCACTTCTGCCGGCCCGCTGTGGCACAGCGCGAGCCCGCGCTGGGGGCATTCGATGCACACGATGTGCTCCTACCACGGCATGTTCCCGGCGAAATTGGCCCACTATTTCATTCAGCGGTACTCCGCTCCTGGCGATGTGGTGCTCGATCCGTTCAGCGGTCGAGGCACTGTCGCGCTGCAAGCGCGGGTCGAAGGGCGCCAGGTTATCGCGAACGACGTAAACCCACTGGCTTACGTCCTGTCGCGCGCTAAGGCAGCTCCGCCGAGATGGTCGGCTGTCATGGATGCAGTCGCAAAGCTCGAGAAGCAGTATCGCCGGGCAAACGCCAGTGATCCGCACGTATCGGATGACATTAAGATGCTGTATCACCCGAACACGTTGCGCCAGTTGACCTTCATCCGGAGCTACTTACTCAAGAACAACTTGGTGGAGTGGACTCCGGAGCAGTTCATGATCGGCGGAGCGCTCGCAGGCATCATGCACGGTGCTCACCGCCGTGACGGTTCCTCGCAGTACCTGAGCATCAGTATGCCCAACACCTTTAGCATGTCGCCGAGCTACGTCGCCAAGTTCATCAAGGAGAACGGGCTTGTCGCACCGGACCAAGATGTGTTCGAACGCATCAGAGACAAGCTTGCTCGCCTATACCTCGACGAATTGCCTGGGGCGGACGGTAAGACGCACGCGGTTGACGCTGCCGAGTTGCTGACGAAGGGAACGATCAAGGCGCGCTCGGTTGACCTGGTGGTGACCTCGCCGCCGTATCTGCAGGTCGTCAACTATGCCACGGCGAACTGGATTAGGTTGTGGCTCCTTGGTGTGGACGAAGTTGGCCGGGACGCCGGCTCCGGCCGTAAGTCGATGGACGCCGCGCTCGATCACCGGCACACGTACACGACTTATCGGCAGTTCTTGCTCCGAGTACTCAGCGGTCTAGAAACGGTGCTGACGAAGAACGGGGTTGCGGCGATCGTGATCGGTGACGTTGCCGATCCTGGCAAGGAGGCTGTTCCGCTCGCTCGGAAGATCTGGGATGACGTCGGTTCGGACACTGGACTGAAGCTGCTCGACCTCATTGAGGACGACCTGCCCGTAGACAAGAAGGTCAGCCGAATCTGGGGCGATACCAAGGGGCAGGCGACCGACCGTGACTGCGTGCTGGTGCTGACGCCGAATGAGAGTTCGGCCGCCTCTGGAGTTGCTGCTGTCGACTGGGATGAGCCATACAAAGACGGAGGTCCGGACGCAGCACATGAGCGTCTTCGACAGCTGCGCGTGGCATCCTAGCCGAGGTACGGCTAGCCGGCTCACCGCTGACGGCCCCCTCTGCGCCGTTCTCTTAAGTCCGCCTCGGACGTCCGGGGTGCGCACGGCGAACGCTATCCGCCGGGCTGCCGGTTTGCTGAGCTTCTCCGAGCAGCGGATCGTCAACCTAATTTTGATACCCACGAACGATGCGACCGATCTCACTCACGCCTCCCTTGATCCCGAAGTGCTGATGGCGGCACGCCCAACGATTGCTGAGGCGATCTCCACCTCAGGCGTGCTGCTGTTCGGATGGGGGAAACTCTCAAGCTTCGGTCCAAACCGTGGTCGAATCCAAGAGCAGATCGACTGGGTGGTAGGCGTGGCGATAGATAACGGCCATAAGCATGCATGGGCAGTCGGAGACGCTCGCCATCCCTCACGCTGGCACCAGTATGTGGCTGATAAGCACGGCCGTACGGAGGGTGGTGACGCCGACGCTCGGCTCAGAGCAGTTCTGGCTCGCCGCGGTCTGTCGACCTTCAGTTCCCTTGGATAGCCCGCGCGTGACAATCTCGCCGTGGCACGCCGGCCCGCTTCAGAGCCTGCCAGATGGTGCCGTGGTCGTAGCCCAGCTTGGCACCGACCGCTGCAAGTGAGTGTCCATGGCCGTAGAGCTGGATGACCTGCTCGATGTGGTCCGGGCTCATCCGTTGATTGCGCAGCTGGATACCCTCCTCACGGAGTAGGCGCAGGACGGTGCCCTTACCTAGGGTGTAGGTGACCATGAGCTGGGTTGAGGGAGCGCCGGCCTGGTAGTTGGTGACGAGTTGCTGGATGGTGGCGGGAGCGAGGCGACGGTAGACAGCATAGTCACGAGGTTTGGGCGATTTGGGCGGTTGCGTCTCTACCGCATCCGGGACCATGTGGTTGGTTGGTCCCGCTAACAGGGGATGTGGAAAGTTCGAGTACCGTCCCACGACCTTCCACCAAACATGCAAGTTAGAACCTACACGACGCCTCATCCAGCCAGCTCCGCTGGGTGTATTCCGGGTATATCAGTAGCACCTCCGGCATCATCAACCACTGCTGACGCAGGGCCGCCGCGGATCGACGGGCACTCCGTCCGTCCGATACTGAGCGGCAAGAGACGCCGAGCGATCCTGCTGTATCTGGGTAGGGTCGCTCGGGGTCTCGCCGGCATGCGGAAGGGCGAGCGATCAAGCCTGCAGCGGCGCCGGTCACCCGACGTTAACTGCCACCACGATGAGTCCCGGGGCTGTGACTTTGTCTACGGCTGGTACAAGCGGCTTTATCATCGTCCCAGCTGGTATCGGCTCGGGTTCTGCCGGCGAAGTTTCTTCGCTACCAGCTGTAACCCATACCTGTCGACCGCTCGCAAGCGGCAGGGGACCAGCTACCAGTTGCTGCTCAGGCGCAAGCTGAACACCGGGTTCGGTCATGCGCACATACGCGATCGGCAGCCGGTCCCATCGATCCTCAATGGGAATGACGGTTTCGTTAGCCGGCACCGGCTCCGGCCGGAACGCTGCTCGTGTCACGGCGATAGCAAAGGCGAGTCGGTGACCGTCTTCAAATATGGTGGGCTCAAACTCCCAGGGAGCGTTTTTATGGCCATCGACCAGCATCGGGTTTGCCGACCGTTCGTTCTCTGATGTGAGCGCCAACCGCCAACAGTCGTCTGCGTGAAGCGATGCCTTCCACTTGCTGCCAACGGAAGTCGCGGTGATGTAGGTGTCTTCGTGTTTCGTCCAGACACGCCACCCCACGCATGCAAGACCGGCGTTCGGCCCGGTGGTGATAGCAAACGCGAACCGCGCCTTCTGTTGAGCCACTGGTTCCCTTCGATGAGGCCTAGATCCTCGGATAGGGCCTGAAGTTGTGCCAGGAGGGACTCTAGCTGCAGCTCCACATAGTGGCGCGCCAACATGCTGCATAGAGGAAGATGACCGTGTCGAGATCACGTATTGACTGAGCGGCCAGCATCGCCGCATACAAGATCTCGGCCGCACGTCTGAAGCCGAGGATCCGACCGTGCAGCCCAATAAGGCGCTGCCAACCGATATCCGAGAAGCTCCAATAACTGTCGGCAGGGGGGCGCGGCCCCAATCGGTAGAAAGGCCCGCTTCCTTAGAGCGTCTCGGCATGGCACCGAGGACGGCCCGGTGGACGCATGACTACACCGGCAGCTTTGAGGGTAGTGCGGATGGTCTCCGGATCTCGGCTGAGACGTTCGGCGATGTTCTTGGTGGAGTAACCGTCGGCATACCAACAGGCGGTCTGCTCCAGCTGGGCTGGAGATAGGGGTGGGCTTGCGACGGCGGTTGGACGGGGTGGACGGTCGGGCTTGGGCTGACCGTCAGGTGTCGGACTGGCTCGTCACGGCTCTACCAAAGGTCGCTTCTGCCCTAGCTTTCGATGTAAGCGATGCCCTCGGCTCTGATGGCACGTCCCAGCAAGGCCCGGAAGGATCGCATGGCTCGGTGCAGTTCCTCCAGTGCCGTCACGACGATCTCGTGGACACGGTCGGCATTGGCTTCTGGGTCGAGCGTGGCGGCGAACATCGTCATCGTGCGGGTGCCGCCGCTGATGGTCACCACTTCTCGGCGAGGAGAGGCATGTTGGACACTCTGCGGCCGGCGGCGGTGGTAGTCCATTCCGCGACGCGCATCCAAGTCTTGGAAGCCAGTGCTTGCGAGTAGGGTTGCGACCACATCAACAGCCTGAGTCATGAAACGATTCGTCCCAGCTGCCGCGGCAGGCTGCAGCAACCCTACGAGGTCTCCATTAAGCGTCAGCCATGAGAAGCGGTCATCAGCCGTAGGTCGGAATCCGTTTGATCGCCGATACGGTTTCGTTCCAGCGAGGTGTACGGCTGCGTCGTTGTTGAGGAGTAAGAGTCGGAGCACCAAATTCCCCAGACTGTGGGTGGCACCCAGGATGAAATGCCCCGAGCTTTCGCAGAGAGCTCGCTGTATCAACAGCTGGTGTTCCGCCTCCCGGCTAGCCGCCGTTGCGACGAATCGTTGCGCGTCCTGCTCAAAGGTCCAGGCAAGCGACAGTTGCTCGCCCATCCCGCCCATCAACCCCATGATCTCCAGGATGCGGTTCGGCTCCCGGGGCGGTTTCTTGCCCCGCCTCGGCAGCCTGACGACCCGGCCGTTAACGCGCTTCTCCCGGCGCATCGGCATTGGCTGGGCCCACATCTCAGCGTTTGAACCCTCGCCGCCAAGGGACTGCCACGCTATCGCCTCGTCCACAACGCGCTGGCGTCGTTTCTCCGGAACTTGCCGGTGGATGGCGTCTTCGTCCCAGCACGCGGAGATGGCTGCAAGCGCACTGATATGAGACCGTTCGGTCATCGGGAGCAGATCACCTGAGCTATCCGGGTTGCATGGGGCCTCTGTAAAGCTCGCAGCTTACTGGCCCAGCGCCAGTACACATACGGGTCGCATGGGGGAGAACGACGTCGTCGGCGTGGCGCCGGCACCGTCCTGGCCAACAGCCCCACCTTCCCCGCCGAACGCGCAACCAGCGACACCACCGCCTGCTGCGGCACCGACGCGGCCTGCTGCTGATCCCTCCGCGGTTCAGAAGCAGGAGCGCCGGCTCGGACGACGGGGCCGGGTGTGCGCGCGAAACGCGGGTAGGTGAAGATAGCGCGGAGCCCGCGAGGTGTTCCGGGGTGGCTGAAACATCCCGGACCAGTCTCGCGGGCTCCTTTACGCGTTCAGGCTGTAACTTCCCCAGCTACAGTCGAGCGCAGTGGCTGCACAGCGGCAGACCACCAGTTCCCGAGACCTTGTTGTAGGACTCGATGTTGTTGCCCTCGGTACAGAGGTTGTTGTTGTGGTGCACCGTCGTACCGGGCTTCTTGGAGTGGAACGGGGATACCTTGGCCATGTGTTTCACCTCCTCAAGCAGCTCAGCTACGAAACCGTCACCGTGCTGACAGCACGGTGTTGGATCAGGTAGCGCTTCGTGTCCGGCCAGGGGCTGGTCGGACCCCGTATCGTCACCCGGTGAAAGATCAACAGGTGGCAGGACACGCCGAGAGCTGCCGATATGCAGCTAGTTATTGCGTCTCTACAGCTACGGTTGAGGGTCAGGTTCTGCCTGAGTTCAAAACTTCAATTCGAGCCGCGGCGCGGTCGAATCTGTACTCCGTGGAGGGCCAGGGCTCGCCGGGCAGTCATGTCTGTAGTCCCGTACTTATCGCCGATGCGAGCCAGCGACCAGCCGGCGCGGTACAGGGCAGCTGCTTGTTCCAGGTGCTCAGGTGCCAGGCCGAGCTGGCGGAGCGGCATGTTCTGTTTGTGCAAGCAGTGGGCAATGGTGCGACGGTGGACGCCGAAAGTTCGAGCCAGCTGGTTCATGGTCTGACCTGCCCGGTACTGCGCAGCAAGCTCCACGGCCTCGGCAGCGGTGAACCGGCGTTGGAGTTGACGTGGCGGACGAGCCTGGGGGAGTTGAGCAGGAACGGCTGCGTCTAGTTCATCCTGATACGCCCGCTCACCGAGGCCGGCGAGGACGTCCGCTTTCACCGAGAGATGTTCTGTTAGGACCACCAAAGATGCCACCTTCGAACCACGGACAACGGAACTGACCCGATAGCCCAGGCTGTCGGGTCATTCTCTTGGTCGGATTTCTACCGCTATTAGCGCGACCCAACGCCTATGGTCAGACAGTTTGAGGGCGTGAAGGCTGAACGGTCTCAGCCAGGTAGTCGAAGTACCTATACCCAGGCACTCGGTGTCCTATTCAGACATTTTGCGGGATTGTTTGCGGAATTTGTCTACGGTCGGTGTTAACTTGCAGTGACTACATCACACTGCCGCAAGGAACGTCTGGTCCTCGCGGCTTGGCTCGGTGTCTACGGGGTGCCTGCGTGGAGCGTTCTAGGGTGTGGCGCGGTGGCGCGCTTCGGTGTCTGCTGGCCACCGCCTTGGTGCTCGGCCTGGTGTCTGCTGGGCAGTTGGCAGTGGTGCCACACGCCGGCGTAGCTCGAGCTGACGCCGTTACCGGTGCATCCGGCCTGTTCCTGCCCACAGTCGGACGGCTCCTCGACACGCGCAACGGCACCGGTGGCTATTCGACCCCGATGCCGGCGGGCAGCGTCCGTACGGTCACAACAGCAGGTCGCGTCGGAATCCCGAGCAGCGGTGTCAGCGCCGTGGCCTTGACCCTGACGGCAGTCGGAGCCGGCACGATCGGGGCAGTCAGCGTCGCGCCGGGGGATGTGGCGACGCCGAGCGGTGCGGCGCTGGTCTTCAATCCGGGCGACTCGATTTCCAACACGGCGCTGGTGGCGCTGCACGCGGACGGCGCACTGCACGTCCTGGCAGACCACGCGGTCAACCTGATCATTGATGTCCAGGGCTACTTCACGGCCGGCAGCGCCACTGCGCCCGGCGGCTTCGTCGCCGTCGATCAGGCGCGTCTCGCAGATACCCGCAGTGGCCTCGGGATAGAGCCGGCGAAGGTAACTACCGGCGGCGCCGTCACGCTGCAGGCGGCCGGCGTCGCTGGCGTGCAGGCTGAGGCGAGTGCGATCTACGCCAACATCACCGTGCTCAACCAGACCTCGATCGGCTACCTGCATGTCTATGCCGCCGATCAGTCAGCGCCCAGCACGGGCGCGCTCGACTTCGACGACTCGGCCACCGCTCAATCGGTCGCCATCCCGCTGTCGGCGGACGGCAAGTTCAAAGTGCAAGTTGGTGCTGGGGGACCCGTCGACCTTCTGATCGACATCCAGGGCTACTTCACCCCGACCGCCACCACCGGCGTGTTCACGCCGGCCGCGGTGCACCTTCTCGATACCCGCGTCGCGCCGGTGCGGACGCTGGCCGGCAACTCAGTGACCAAGCTGAGCGTGGCCGGCGTGGCTGGCATCCCGGCCGTGGCTGATGGCCTCGGCGCTGTGGCGCTCAATCTGCGCACCATCCTGCCTGCCAGCGGTGCGGCCAGTGGCTACCTGCGGCTCTGGCCGGCCGATCAGGTCGAGCCGGCCACCTCGAACGTCAACTACACCACCCAGAACACCTACCGGACTGACCTGGCCATCGTCGCCCCGGCGGCTGACGGCACGATCAACATCCGCAACGGTGGCCCGGGTCCGGTCGACCTGGTGGTCGACGTCCAAGGGTGGTTCGCGTTCTCACCAGGGCCCAAGCCCAACGCGGCTGACGCTGCGGCCGCCGACCACGGGCCGACGCTGACCCAATCCGAGCCCGACCCGGCGCCCGCGGGTACCGGCTCGAACGCGACAGCCAGCGGGACATTCACCAACCCGGCGGGGCAACCGGTCGCCGGCATACCGGTGATGATCAGCGTGCCGGAAACGGCGGCTAGCGATGGGAGCGAGTCCGAGCGAACTGTGCTGGCGACCGTCCGGACTGACGCGCAGGGTGCCTGGTCCTATACGCCGCCAGCGACGCTGCCGAGCGGGGTCCAGGCCGCCGCGGACACTAACAACGGTGTGCTGAACCTGGAGGCGATCGCGGTCGGGACGGCTCCGGACGGCACCATGCTGAGTGCCACAGCCGGCGCGGCTGTCGATGTACCGACCAGCAGCGGCAGCCTGCCCGAACCAACAGTCCCCACCGGCATGGCTGCGCCTCAAGCCGTCGCGATGCACGTGGCTCCGGCGACGGATACCACCGCAACACCACCCACCGATGCCGACGCAGCCCAATCCGATGCCTCCGTCGCACAAGCCAGCGGGGCGTCGTATCACCCGCCAACTTGGCAAACCAACAACGGTCCGAGCGACGTGACGTACAACCCGGATCTCGCCGCTGGCGTCGACTACAGAACGACTTCGGTAGCTCCGGTGTCCTACACCGGGTCGCCATGCCAGGTGTATGACAGCGTGAGCAAGACAGCCGTGGCGTACACCACCGTGGGCGAGGCGCATGCCTACTGGGACACCAAGGCTAGTTTCCGGTTCAACTCGTCGCTGTCGAACAACATCAAGGTTGAGATCAGCGCCGATGGCGTGCACTGGAGCGCCTCGTCCTACATGCGGCTCTCGATGACGATTGGCCGGTCGACCGGTTTCAGCAACCAGGGCCCCTACTTCGGTCGGCAGTACCAAGTGCCGATCAAGTACCGCTGGACGAAGACCCGGTACTACTGCACCTTTAATCCCTGGCGCTTCACGACCTCGTACTCGATTCGGCCGATGGGGTACTACATCCCTGCTGGCGGATACGCCGGACGAATGGGCAACAACGTCGCTGACAACGATGGCTATATCAAGTGGGCTTGGTCTAATCCCCGCTACCGCGCAATCCTCCAGCCCAACACCTACTTTGCGATCACCAGCGGAACCTCCATCACCTACGGCAACGCCGCGACGCTCTGGGGAGTCGGCATCACTCAGGAAACGAGCTACGACGCCAACCACGAACAGCGCATCGATGCCGGTCGTTCCCGCATGTCCACCCACGACATCTGGGGCGCGAAAGGGAGCCTGAATGACAACCCCGGCGCCATCTACTCGTACTAGGCGGAGGCCGCTGCTACTGGCCTGCCTAGTGCTCCTCGTCGTAGCAGTCGTTACTGCAGTCTTCGCCTTCGCCTGGCGTCGCCCGGCGGGTGACGTGCACGCAGGACACGACCTGTCGGTCTATGGCCCGCAGACCTCGGGCGTTATCGGCTTCAACAAGGTGCACGTCGGCACGACCTACCGGTTCGCCTTCCCGGTGCCGCAAAACAAGATTGATCGCCCGATCAAGCTGACCGGCGCCGCGGTGCAGACCATCCCAGCTGGCGCTGAGGTGGTTGCCTACCCGATCTACTCGCTAGACGAAGTCGGCGACTACCTGCTGAACTACGACGACTCCGACCAGACCAATACCGTCTTGCTACAAAAGGTCAAGGACTACTCAAGGGACGGGGTCACGATTGCGCCCCGCAGCGATAGCAAGTACTTCGTCATGGTGGCCGTCAAGATGGTTGGACCGGTAACCCAGCCGTTGCGCGGCTGCACCTTCAGCTACACCATGGGGTCGCGCCGCTACCGGCAATCGTTCGCCTGCGAGTTCCGGCTTGGCGACGAGGGGCCCTGATCAATCCTGTCAGGTTCGAACCGGCTGGCAGCCAACAGCACGACCATGTCAAGGTGCCAAGGAAGCGATCATGGGACCGGCAAATCTCGTATGAGCTTTCTTGATCGCCTAGGCCCACTAGCCGACGCACCTGACCGGTCCCCTGTGGGTCGAAACCCCGCGAAGTAAATCTGAACGAACACGCCGAGGGTGCCGACTCGAATACCCAGTTGAGGCGATTAGGAAGAGGAAAACATCGAAGTGGCAGAAGCCGACACGTACTGAAATATCCTACCTACGCTTGCGTAGGCGAGCAGTACCGCCGCCTGAGCTGTCGTCCTGACCACAACCGTCTTGCGATGGACAGTGCAACCACGAGTTGCTGGGTACCAAGCTCAATTCGACTCTCGGCAGTGCGGAGTTGCCCTACGACTATGTGACGGTGCTCGTCCTCGACTGGCCGATCGGGTTCCCGGCAGACGACTACCGGCGCCTGGTCGGCGAACTCCCGGCACTGTTTCCCGACGGTCGGGTACCGCTCTACATCTGCCCGAAGTGTGGCGACCTCGGCTGCGGTGGGATCACGGCTGTCATCGAGCAAACCGCGGACACAGTCGTGTGGCGCGACTTCGGCTATCAGAACGACTACGAACCGTTCGACCTCGACAATCTCCTGCCGGGTGCCGGTCCGATCGTGTTCGAGCGCCGGAGTTATCTCGACGCCCTGGCGCAGTTTCCGAGCCGGTGGGGGGACCGAAACCGACGGTTAGCTTCCGTGCGGGCGAGCCAGTAACTCGACGATGGCGCTCCCGCGATTACCGGTGATCCGGTGATGGATGCGGTCAGGATGCGAGGATGGTTGTCCTACTTCCGGAATGGGGCGGAGACGAGCTGTGCACGATCCAGATCTGCAACGGTGTGCGTTCCGGGGTTGCTCCGTTGCCTCGTTCCGGGAAGGACCGTGCCGTGGTTGAGCATCGGGTAGCCGGTGCCCCGCTGGACTTCTCTGGCTTGCGGGCGGAGCTGGACGTGCCGGGGGACTTCTCCTCCCTGGCGCTGGCCGGTGCGCAGGCTGCGGCGCAGGCGGTGCAGCTACCTGACCTCGACCGGACCGACCTGGAACTGGTCACCGTCGACCCGCCGGGCAGCATGGATCTTGACCAGGCCCTGCACATCGCGCCCACCGACCACGGCTACCGGGTCAGCTATGCCATCGCCGACCTCGGGTCCTTCGTCCCGCCGGCATCGGCGCTGGACGATGAGTTACAGCAGCGGGGCGAGACGATCTACTTCCCGGACGCCCGGGTGCCGCTGCACCCCACGGTGCTCAGTGAAGGAGCGGCCAGCCTGCTACCTGACCAGGTTCGTCCTGCGGTGCTGTGGCAGTTCGAGCTGAACGGATCGGGAGAGGTCACCGAGGTCGACGTGCGCCGCGCTCGGGTCCGGTCCCGCGCTCGGCTGGACTATGCGGGGGTTCAGGCCAGCATCGAGGCGGGGAACCCGCATGCCGCGGTCCGGCTGCTGCCTGAGGTCGGCGCGCTGCGCCTCGCGCTCGCCCGGCAGCGGCATGCCATCAACCTCGACCTTCCGGAGCAGGAGGTCGAGCGCGCCGGTTCGTCCTGGACGCTGCGCTACCGGGCGCCGTTACCGGTGGAGTCCTTCAACGCCGAGATCTCGTTGATGACCGGGATGGCGGCCGCCCAGCTGATGCTGCGCGGCGGGTTCGGAATCCTGCGCACGGTTCCACCCGCCGACAGCAAAACGATCGACCAACTGCGCCGGATCGCGCCGGCCCTGGGCGTCACCTGGCCCGATGGAGCGGCACCCGGTGACGTGCTCGCCGGGCTCAGCCGCGCGGATTCTCGCCAGGTCGCGTTCCTCGAGCACGCCGCCTCGCTGCTGCGCGGGGCGGCCTACGTCGCCTTCGACGGCCAACCGCCCGAGCAGCCGCTGCACGCCGGCATCGGTGCGCCGTACGCGCACGCGACGGCACCGCTGCGGCGCCTGGTCGATCGCTACGTCAGTGAGATCTGTCTCGCGGTGCAGGCCGGCGCACCGGTTCCGCAGTGGGTGCGTGACCGCGTCCCGGCGCTGCCCGCGTCGATGGCTACGGCCGATCACCGCGCACATGCGGTCGACCGCGCGGTGCTCGACCTCACCGAGGCCTGGCTGCTGCAGGACCGCATCGGACAGACCTTTCCGGCGGTGGTGCTCAGCGCCGATGGCGACGGGGCCGCGATCAGCATCGACGAGCCCGCCATTCGCGCACAGTGCACGGGCGCCTCGCTGCAACCAGGCCAACAGATCAAGGCCCGGCTGGTCGCCGCCGATGTCGCCACCCGCACCGTCCGGTTCGAGTCGGCCGGTCAGTGAAGCGTGCGGACCATGTCCGGCGCGTCAGACTCGGATGACTCGGGGGCCACCGACGGCTTCGATCGGTTCGAAATCGTCGTCCTGGGTCACCACGTCAAGACTGTTGGCTGCCGCGATTGCCGCGATCCACAAGTCGTTGACCTTTGCGCGGCGGCCTTCCTCGGCCAGCCGTACCCTGAGCATGGCCCATTGCGTTGCGGCGGCTGCATCTACCGGCAAGGGGTCAAGCCCCGCAATCGACTCCAGGGTTGCCAGGCGCGCTGCGCGGGTTCGGGTGTCCTTGGCCGCAAGCACTCCAGCGTGCAGTTCGCCGATGGTGACGACGCTGATGAACGCCTCGTCCGGCAAGGAGGCTATGTCAAGAGGGCGCCCGGACTCCGTTGCAATGAGGACTGAGGTGTCCAGCAACCCCTGCGTCGGCGCGCTCACGAGAGAGTGTCCAGATCGTCGGTCGTTTCGCCGGTGAGAGCGGCCAGATCGTCGGTCAAACCTGGGTCTGCCCGGTACCGCGCCAACAGCGCGACGAGCTCACGCTTGGGCAGGCAGGCGCGGCGGGCGGAGGTCACCGGAGCGATCTCGGCGACCGGCGTTCCATTGACGGTGATCGTGACCCGCTCGCCGTCCGACACTTTGCGGAGGACCTCGGCGGTGTGGTTGCGCAGGTCACGAGAGGCGACGATAGCCATGTGCACTACTGTAGCACATTTACCACACCGCATCTGATGGTCTAGGTGGTGCGACGCCCATGCCGTGCTCGGCGGCATCCCCCTCGGCGCTAGTTAGGCTCACGGCGTGATAACGGGTGAACTCAGAAATAAGGTCGATCGGGTCTGGGATGCGTTCTGGTCCGGCGGCATAGCCAACCCGATCGAGGTCATCGAGCAGATCACCTACCTGCCTCTACCTGCGCCGCCTCGATGAGCTGCAGACCCTCGCCGAGAACAAAGCCAACCGCACCGCGCCGTCCGGACCCGAAACCTGTTCAGCGGGTCCGACATCGATGCGCTGGTTCGGCTTCTCGACCAGGTTCGCGCGACTGCCTCGCCGACGGTGGCGTGACCGGTAATTACCGCTGGGTCACCACGGCACCGGCACGCCGTCGCGGAAGAAGCCGCCGCGCGGGCCGTCGTCGGGAATCCTGACCGCCCACACAACGCTGCTCGCGCCGGTCGATACCGGCCGGGCACCCAGCTGCTCGGCGCCGTCGAAGGTTGCCGTCAGCCCCGGGCAGACGGCGTTCACCAGGATCGGGGTGTCGGCGAGCTGGGCGGCCAGCGTGCTGGTCAACGCGAGCAGGGCCGCCTTGCTGATGCCGTAGCTGGCCGCGAGCCCGTTGCGGTATGGCAGGCCGAACATCGCGTCGCCATGTGAGCCGGCGCCACTGGCCACCATCACCAGCCGGGGATGTGCGCTGCGGCGCAGCAGCGGAACGGCAGCCTGCGCCAACCGCCACGGTGCGTACAGGTTGGTCTCCATCACCCGCCGCGCGGCGTCCAGGTCGGCGGAGAGGGCAGATTCGCCCCAGTCGACATAGGCGGCCGCGTTGCAGATCAGCACGTCGAGCTGGTCCAGACCCGTGACGACGCTCGCCACCGCGGCCGGATCGTCGACATCCAGCAAGAGCCCGCGATGGCCCTGACCGGGCAGTCCGGCAGCTACCTGCTCAGCGGAGCTGCGGTCGCGGCCGGTGACGATCACCTGGTAGCCGTCCTCGGCCAGCTGCGCGGCAACGGCCGCCCCGACGCCGCGGGTCGCTCCGGTGATCAGAACGGTGCCTGTCATGACGACGCTCCTCGAACGCGCGAAGCCACGAGTGCACGTGGTCGGAAATGCTCGGCTGGGCGCCGAGACGGGCCTGGGCACGATGGTCGACTTTCCCGTCCGTCCAAAAAGGAAGTGGCCCAGCCGCGTCGCGCTCGTACGAGTCCCGACGCGGCCGGGCAGCTGTGCGTGGCAACCGAACGTCCCGGTGGCCAGCTGGTGCCTGGCGAAGCTAGCTGGTCAGCACCACGGATAGATGAACAGGCTGTTGTCACCCGCGCGGTGGTCGGCCAACACCACCGACAGCGGTAGCGGGTCGGGCAGCGCGGCGACGTCGGTGCCGGCACGCGGAGTCACGCCCACCGAGACCGCGGTGGCGATGGGCAGCCCCGAACGGGCCACCTGGCTGAACAACCCGGCGCTCTTGAGGGTCGCGATTCCTGCCCGCATGCACGAGGTGTCCGGAGTGGCCGCACCGGCCGAGCCAGCCGGTAGGACGAACAGGGTTGCTGCGGCGGCGGTCACGATGGCCGCACTGGCGAGGCACTTCATTTATTCCTCCTGAGTTGTCGGTTCCCCTTGAGCGACAGACTCATTGGATGCTATAGAGATGAAGCTTGTCAAGGGTTTGTCTAAGCTCTAACCTGAACTTGTGCAACCTCTCCCCGCCGACGCCGGCGTGTACCGGATCGGGGAACTCGCCCGGCGGGTGGGCCTGAGCGAGCACGTCCTGCGGGCCTGGGAGCGGCGTTACCAGGTGGTGCAGCCCACCCGGTCGGCGAGCGGTTACCGGCTCTACTCCCAGACCGACGAGCGGCGGCTCCGGCAGATGTTCCGGCTGGTGGAGCAGGGGGTGCCACCGGCTGAGGCGGCCCGCACGGTGGCGGCCGACCCGTCGGCGACCGCGGTCGAGCCGGCCGCGGTATCCCGGCTCGTGACGGCCAGCCGCCGGCGGCTGCGCGGCGCGCTGGTCGCCATGGCCGAACCCCGATCGCAGGCGCTGCTGGACGACTTGCTGGCCGCGGTGCCGCTCGAGATCGCGATCACCCGGGTAGTGCTGCCGGTGTTGCGCGACCTCGGCGCCGGCTGGCAGGCGGGCGAGGTCAGCGTCGCACAGGAACACTTCGCCACCGCCATCATTCGCGGCCGGCTCGCCCAGTTGGCGCGTGGTTGGGGGCAACAGTCCGGTCCGCGCGCCCTGCTGGCCTGCCCACCGGAGGAACGGCACGATCTCGGCCCGCTCCTGTTCGGGCTGCTGCTCGCCCGGCGCGGTTGGTCGATCAGCTTCCTGGGCGCGGACACCCCCATCGCCGCGGTCGATTCGGCCGTCACCACGCAGCGCCCGGACGCGGTGGTGCTGTCGGCCACCGACGCCCGGCGGCTGGATGCGGTCGCCGACGAGGTGCGCGAACTCGCCTCCCGGGTCCGGGTACTGCTCGCCGGCCCCGCTGCCGACCAGCAGATCGCGGAGCGCTCCGGCGCCGAACTGCTCGCCGGTGACCTCCTGCAGTGCGTCGACACCCTTGCTGCACAAGCTCATTAGACCTACCCGAAAAGAGTTTCGCCGAAAGTGCATCCAGTCAAGTGGCTCCGGCCGTAGACGTCGATGACAGCTCCATCAGCCGACTCGACAGGAGAAACGACGTGAACAAGTGGCTTCCGCTCGGTATGGCCGCCACCGCCGTCGCGCTCACGGCCGGCCTCGCCGCCGCGCCGTCGGCCGGCGCGGCAGACACCGCACAGGTCAGCGTGATCCACGGCATTCCCAACACCCCGGTGAACGTGTTCGTCGACGGCAAGTCGGCGCTGGCCGGCTTCAAGCCCGGCACCGTCGCGGGCCCCCTCGCCCTGCCGGCCGGCTCACACACCGTGACGGTGTTCCCGGCCTCGGACAGCAAGGGCACCGGCACGCCGGTGATCAAGGCCAGCGCCTCGCTGCAGTCCGGCCAGAACTACTCGCTGGTCGCGCACCTGAGCGCGGACGGCAAGCCGACCCTGACCCCGTTCGTCAACGACGTCAGCGCTGTTCCCGCCGGCCAGGCGCGGCTCGTGGTCCGGCACACCGCCGCCGCACCCGCCGTCGACGTGCGTGCCGGGGGCAAGGTGGCCTTTGCCAAGCTGACGAATCCGAACGAGGCCAAGGCGGATCTGCCGGCCGGCACCATCTCGGCCGACGTGGTGCTCGCCGGCACCAGCAACGTGGCGCTCGGCCCGGCACAGCTGAATCTGAAGGAAGGCACCTCGACCATCGTCTACGCCACCGGCTCGGCGGCCGACAAGACCCTGACCCTGGTCACCCAGACCATCGGCGGCCTGCACTCCGCACCCGGTGGCGTCCCAGCTGGTAACGGCGGCCTTGCCGACCGCGGCAACGGAACGCCGGACTGGGCGTGGCTGGCCGCCGCAGGCTTTCTGGTGGTCGCGCTGACCGGTGGCGCCAGCCTGTACCGCGCGGCGCGACAGCCCGCTCGCGGCTGACAGAGCAGGCCTTGGGCGGGACGAGGAGATGACGCGGACGGCGGCGCTGGCGCTGTGGTCGACGGTGATCGCCGTCGGCTGCGCCGGCGCCGCCGTCGTGCTGGTCACCAGCGCCGGCACCGCCGCCCCGCCGAAGTCCATTGATCCGGGGGCACCGAGCCGGCTCGCTGCCTCCTCGCCAACGCCCGCCGGGGCGCGACCTGCTCCGTCCCGCTCGGCCACAGCGCCGGCACCCACCACCGGCAGCTCGTCGGAGCCGATGGTGGCCCCGCCGGTGACGGTTCGCCTTGCGTCCATCGGGATTTCCGCGCCGGTCCGGCCGGTCGGGGTCGACAGCCGCGGGGACGTTGCCATTCCGGAGCGGGTGGACACCGTCGGCTGGTACCGGTTCAGCGCGCCGCCCGGTTCGGCAACCGGTTCCACCGTCCTGGTCGGGCACGTCGATTCGGCCCGGCAGGGCAAGGGGGCCTTCTTCCGGTTACCGAACCTCGGTGCCGGCGACCGGGTGGTCCTCGACCTCGCCGACGGCCGGCAGATCGGCTACCGGGTCCTCTCGCGGGCCCGGTTCCCCAAGCCGACCGTGCCGCTTGCCGACCTGTTCTCCCTCGACGGTCGTCCGCGGTTGACGCTGATCACCTGCGGCGGCTCGTTCGACGCCACCGTGCGCTCCTACGAGGACAACGTGGTGATCACGGCGGTGCCGCTGTGAACGTGGAACCGGCGGACCTGCAGCAGCTGATGTCCGACGATGCCGAGGCGGTGCTGGCCACCGCGTTCGCCGACGGCGCGGACTGGGCGCTGCGCGCCGCCTACGAGCGCTACGGCGGCCTGATCTACCGCATCGCCCGCCGCAACCTGTCGGTGCCGGCCGAGGCCGAGGAGGTCACCCAGGCCACCTTCGTCTCCGCGTGGCAGGGCCGGGCCACCTACGACGAGCGCCGGGGTACGCTCTGCGGCTGGCTGGTCGGCATCGCCCGGCGGCGGGTGATCGATCGGCTGCGAGCCCTGGAGCGGGAACAGCGGACCATGGAGGCCGTGGCCCAGGTCGCCGAGCCGGCCTGGCTGGTCGCCCCCGTCGAGCACGCCGATCAGGTCATCGACCGGCTGATCGTCGCCGATGCCCTCGCCCGGCTTCCGGAGGCCCAGCGCCGGGTGCTGGAGCTGGCCTTCTACGACGACCTGACCCACCAGCAGATCGCCGGCATGACGGGCCTGCCGCTGGGAACGGTGAAGAGCCACGTCCGGCGCGGGCTGGCCCAACTACGGCGCAGATGGGAGGCAGACGGTGTCCAACCCGCATGACCCTGACGTGCACATCCGCGCGCTGGACGACCTCGCCTCCCTTGCCCTCGGCGAGCAGGTCAGCCCGGAGGTGACCGCCCACGTCGCCGGCTGCGACCGGTGCCGGCAGGAACTGGCCGCCTACCGGCGCGTCGTCGAGCTGGCGCGCGTCGAGGACCGGGTCGACGACGGCGAGGCGCCGCCCGCGGCGGTGTGGGAGCGCATCGAGGCCGCCACCGCGACGTCACCCGGGGCGATCCCGCCGGTCGCCACGGTGGTGCCGTTGGGGGGCCGGCGGCCACGGCGCGGCTGGTTGGCAGCGGCAGCCGCGGTGCTGGTGCTCGGCGCCGGGTTCGGAGGCTGGGCGCTGGGTCGCAGCGGCACCGGTGGCCCGACGGCTCAGACCGCCCGGGCCGCCCTGCACGCCCAACCCGGTTCCACCGAGAACGTCGACGGAATCGCGACCGTCCGTCCCGCTGCCCATGGTTACCAGCTCGACGTGGCAACCTCCGGCCTGCCGGCCCGCAACGGCTACTACGAGGTGTGGCTCTACGCCCCGAGCAGCAACATCATGGTGGCCGTCGGCACCCTGGGCATCGGCGGCCAGGGCAGCTTCACCGTGCCGGCCGGCATCGACCTGTCCGCCTACCACGTCGTCGATGTCTCGGCGCAGAACTACGACGGCAACGCCGCCCATCAGCGCAGCGTGCTGCAGGGCCCGTTGACCGGCTGACCGGCTGATCGGCTGATCGGCTGATCGGGCGGCACGCTGTGGAGCGGTCGCCGCCGCCGCCCGGTAAGCAGGCGGCACCGTGGCATTCTGAACCCGGGTACCGACCCGGCAGTACGGTGACTGTCCACCCGGAGACGATTGCGAGGACAGGACTCGGGATGAGCGCGCTGAGCATCGATCTGGCGAGCGCTCGGGCCGCCTTCGTCGAGCAGTTGGCCGCCTTCCTGGCGGCGGTCGAGCCGTTGGACGACCATCAGCTGCTCGCCGCCAGCCGCTGTCACGGCTGGGCCGTGCTGGACGTAGTCGTGCACGTCCGGGGTGGCTTGGAGGAGATGCTGCGCGGCTGTACGGCGCCTACCGCCGAGCCACCTACCGCGGACGCCGCCAGCTATTGGGCCGCGGGGGGCAGCCGAGCCGGTCGACCCGGTCGACGGCATTCTCTGGACCCGGCGCACCGCCACCGCCTATACCCGTCCGAGCCGGGCGGTGCCGCACCTGCGGGCTGCCGCCGACGCCGTGCTGGACGCCACCGAGCGCTGGGCCGATCCGGAACACCGCGATGCCCGGCTGCGGTTCCAGGGGCACGTCCTCACCGCCGGTGACTTTCTGGCCACCTGGGTGGTCGAACTCGCCGTGCACCAGCTCGATCTCGGCCGCGACCTCGACGTGCCGGCACCGCCGGCCGCCGCGCTGCGGCTGGCGCGGCTCACCGTGGAGGCGCTGCTGGAGCACGCGCCGCCTCAGGAATTGACTGATGCTGAGGTGCTGTTGTGGGGCACCGGCCGCGCCCCCGCGCCACCCGAACGTGCCGGCGCCATCCGTCCGGTGCTCGGCTGAGCGGGCGCGAGGGCTTCTAGGACGGGCGCACCGTGAGGATCTGCGCCAGGGTGCCGATCGGGCCGTCCGCGCCGTGCAACACGCTGCTGGTGAGGCCGATGCCGCCGGCACCGAAGGACACCGAGGTGTCGAAGCCGAGCCACTCGCCGCGCGGTTCGGCGAACAGGTGGGCGGTCAGGTCCAGATTGGGGAACGCGACCTCCTTCGGGTGCACCCGCGCCGCCATGCCGTTGCTGATGTCGAGCAGTCCGGCGGCCCGGGCCGTCGCGCTGACCTGCTCGCCGTCGACGAGCGGTTCGCCCGGCCGCACCCAGAAGGTCGCCCGCCCCGGCTGGGCCAGCGAGCGGCGCACCTCAACGGAGGCGATGAAACCGCCCGGCCACACCGTGCCGGGGTCCCAGGGCGGCAGCTCGTCCGGCGGCGGGATCGGCACCAGCGTGCTGCCGCGCAGCTGACCGGTGTCGCGGGGCAGTTGCAGCCAGGCTCGCAGGGTGACCGCGACCCGGCCGGCGTGCGACAGGGTGGCCTCGACGAGTTCGATGGTGCGGCCGGGCCGCAGCACCCGCACCGCGAGGTCGACGGCCGCCACCGGCACGGTGCCGAGGATGTCGTAGCTCAGCCGCGCGAGCAGCAGGCCGTCGTCGCGCCGGGCGTCCCGGTCGAGTTCCACCGCGTGCGCGAGCAGCCCGAGCGCCGGGGCGATGTGCTGCTCGGCGGTGTTCCAGGCACCACCGACGTGCTCGGTGGCCAGGAACGTCGTGTCGCTGAGGCGGTGGAAGTAGGCCATGTCTCCTCGTCGGGGCCGGGGAACGCCCATTCTCCCCGACCGGCCGCCGGGTCAGCCGGCCTGGGCGAACGCCTCGACGAATGCGGTGCAGAACGACTCCAGGTCGTCCGGCTTGCGGCTGGTAACCAGGGTGAAGCCCTGCATCGGGCAGGTCACCACCTGCTGGTCGCGCCAGTCGCCGCCGGCGTTGCGGATGTCGGTCTGCAGGCTCGGCCAGCTGGTCAGGGTCTTGCCCTGCACCACGCCCGCCTCCACCAGGCTCCACGGACCGTGGCAGATCGAGGCGATCGGCTTACCGGCCGATGCCATGTCCTTGACGAAGCCGACCGCCTCGGGCACGGTCCGTAGCTTGTCCGGATTGGCCACGCCGCCGGGCAGCACCAGGGCCGCGAAGTCGGCCGCGCTGACCTCGGCCACGGCGTGCGCCGGGTCGAAGGTGTCGCCGAGTTCGAGGTCGTTGTTGACGGCCTGCACCTTGTCCCGCTCCGGGGCGATCAGCACCGGTTCGCCACCGGCGTCCTTGACCGCCTGCCAGGGGGTGGTCAACTCGACCTGCTCGACACCGGAGTTGGCGACCAGGAACGCAATGCGCTTGCCGCTCAGTTCGTTGCTCATCGGTAACTCTCCCTCTGCTCACAGCGAGCGCCGTGCGCTTCGCTGACGGTGCGAGCGCGGACGGCCGGCCGGACGCCTGCTACGGACGTCGTCGGAAAGGAGATCGGCCGTCACGCCTTCACACCTCGTGCCCGGCACCGGCCGGGCCATCGGACGGCAGTTGCTTCGCCGGCCTCGACTCTAGCTCTGCGCCTGCGAGGCCCCGGCACCCGGAGGCCCGGGGTCGGTGGCACGGGCGCGCTGGGCGGCCTCGGCGACGGCCAGGTCCTGCCAGCCCATTCCGACACTCTTGAACACGCTGATTCCTGGTCGGGCTGGTCCACCGGGTCGTTCGGTCAGCTCGGCGAGTTCGACCAGCCGGCCGGCGTCCAGCACGCGGGCCTCGATCGCGCCGAGCACGTCGCCGGCCTCCCGCAGCGCGGTGGAGCGCTCCTCCACCACCACCCGGTGGGCGCGGGCGAACACCGCGTCGTCGAGCTCCCGGGCGTCCGGTTCGTGCGACCCGACCGCGACCACGCAGGCGTGTTCGGCCAGCGCCCGGCCGTCGAACACCGGCTGCCGTGCGGTGGTCGCGCACACCACGATGTCGGCGCCGCCGATGTCGGCGGCCGTGCCTGCGGTGGCGGGGAAACCCTGCGCCTGTAACCGCTCGATCAACCCGGCTCGCCGCTGCCGGTCGCGGCCGACGATGCGGACCTCGGCAAGCTCACGCACCGTCCCGATCGCGCAGACGTGCCCCCAGGCCTGCGGCCCGGAGCCGAACACCACCAGCGAGGCGGCGTCCGGCCGGGCCAGCGTGCGCACCGCGAGCGCGGACAGGGCGGGCGTGCGCAGCGTCGTCAGCGCCGTGCCGTCGATCAGCAATCGCGGGGACAGGGTGGCCGCGTCGAAGAGCACGTACACCGCCTGGATGCGCGGCAGTCCCTGCGCCGGATTGCCGGGCGCCACGCTGGTCACCTTCACGCCGACCCCGGCGGTGCTGGCGGCCGGCATCAGCAGCAGCTCACCGCGCTCCTGGGCCACTGCCAACCGGGGCGGTCCGCCGGCCGTCGAAGCGCCGGCTGCCAGTGCCGCCGCCAGTGCGTCGATCGCCACCGGCCACGGCACCAGCGACATCAGGGCCTCGGCATCCAGGAACGGCAACTGCACTTCCTCCGGCCCCTCTCCGCGTGGCGGGTGCTATACAGGCAGTCGTCGCCGACTCCGGATTGCGAGTAGTTCTCGATGAACCCTGCCACAGCAGCGCCTGGCCTCGCCGGCGAGGTGAGCGTGATCGATTACCACACCGCCGGCGAACCATTCCGGATCGTCACCGCCGGCCAGCCCGAGATCGAAGGCAACACCGTCCTGGAGCGCCGGGAGTTCGCCCGGTCCTCGGCCGCGGTCGATGCGGTACGTGCGCTGCTGGTACAGGAACCGCGCGGGCACGCCGACATGTACGGCTGCTTCGTGGTGCCGCCGGACGACGACGGCGCCGACTTCGGGGTGCTGTTCTGGCACAAAGACGGCTATTCGACGGCCTGCGGACACGGCACCATCGCGCTCGGCGCCTGGGCGGTCAACACCGGCCTGGTGACCGCTGCGGCGGACGGCGACACCGAGGTGGTGATCGACGTGCCGTCCGGGCGGGTCAGCGCGCGGGTGCACCGGGCCGGTGGCCGAGTGCGGCGGGTGACCTTCGGCAACGTCGCCTCGTACGTGGTGGCCAGAAAGGTGCCGGTGCAGACCTCCCGTGGCCCGGTGCTGGTCGACGTCAGCTACGGGGGAGCGCTGTATGCCTCCGTCGAGGCCGGCTCGGTGGGGCTGGCGGTCAGCCCGGAGCATTATCCGGAACTGATCGCCGTCGGCCGTGAGGTCAAATGGGCCCTGAACGACACTGAATGGGCCCGGCATCCCAGCGACGCGCGGCTGGACGGCATCTACGGCACCATCCTCTTCGACGACCTCGGCCAGGGTGCCGACGGCCCGCACCAGCGCAACGTCACCGTCTTCGCCGACGGCGAGGTGGACCGGTCACCGTGCGGGTCGGGCACCTCCGCCCGGCTGGCACTGCTGGCCGACGACGGCCGGCTGGGCGCTGGCCAGCTGCTGCGGCACGACTCCATCGTCGGCACCAGCTTCCTCGGCCGGGTGGTGGCCGAGCAGCCGGCCGAGGGCCGGCCCGCGGTGATCACCGAGGTTGAGGGAATGGCCTACCAGACCGGCACGGCGACGTTCAGCCTCGACCCGGCCGATCCACTCGGCACCGGATTCCTGTTGCGCTGACGAGAAGTTCTCCGACCGGCAGTCTGGCCGGGGCGCCCTTGGGTTCGGCCGACTATTACCGGGCGGCCCAGTCCCGGTCGCGGTCCCGACCCCGGCCGTAGTCGCGGTCCCGGTCCCGGTCGCGGTCCCGGTCCCGGTCCCGGTCGCGGTCCCGGTCCCGGTCGCGGTCCTGATCCTGGTCGCGATCCCGGTCGCGGTCGCGATCCCGGTCGCGGTCGCGATCCCGATCGTGGTCGTGATCGTGGTCGTCCTCATCGTCGTCGGAACGTCCGCAGCCGCAGTCCCGTTCCTCCGGCCGGGCCGGCCGGTCGTCGCACGGATCGCAGCCGCAGACCCGTTCGTACTCGATCAGGATCTCCTCGACCGTGTTGTCGGCCAGGTCCTTGCACCGGGCCTGCTGCTCGCGGCGGTGGCAGTCCTTGATCGCCTGCTCGCCGGTCAGCACCGACACCGCGTCAGCAGCCTTGGTCCAGCAGGTGAGCGCCCGACACAGGCAGTCGACGAAGTCCCTGGTCTCATGGAAGCCGTTCCACACCTGCCGCAGGTGCCGGGCGGCCACCAGCGCGCTGGCATAGACCCGTTTGAGGTCGGTCGCGGCGGCATCGGCCTGCAGATCGGTGTTGATCTTGTCGATCTCGGCCTTCACGGCCGTCACCCGGTCGATCAGTGCGGCAGGTTCTCCGACCAGGGAGGCGAAGCATGCCTTGTCCCGGTCCAGATGGGCCTGGTAGTCGGCGATCCGGCGCACCAGTTCGCGGTAGTCCGGCGGGCAGCTCTTGTCGAACTCGCAGTCCTCGTCGGCGCAACAGCCACCACTGGTGCCGCACCGGTCCAGCTGATGGCAGATGGTCTCGTACGCCTCGTCCAGGCAGACCACGACCCGCTCCTGCTTGATCAGGCAGCGCACCCGCTCGATCAGGTGCTTGACCTGGTGGCGCATGTCCTGCACCTCGAGCGCGACGGAGTTGCGCTTGGCGCGGTAGTCCTTCCGGGTGACGTCGTACTGGGTACGGGCAGCCTGCAGTTCGGGCTGGCTGGTCGCGTTGTACGCGGCCTGCTTGGCGATACCCTCCGCGCGGCACTTGAGCCCGTCGATCAGGCTCGGATCGCAGTCCTCGCAGCCGTGCTCGGTGCTGGCATCGCCGCCGCTGTCTGGCTGCTCCGCGGGCGGATCGAGCTCATCAGGCGCGTTGGTCGTCATGGATGCTCCCTTCGGCATTCGCCCGGCCAGTGTTGGCAATCGGCTGTCACCGGACCGTTGCTGCCGCGCGCGGCGATCGTCACCGATCTGCCCGGCACCCGGGACGAGGTACTGCGACCGGGGGAGCGGAACGGGTCGGCGACGGTGGCGTGACGACCGCTCGCCGATCATCGGCGCGTGGCTGGATACCGGGCCCTCGCGGCAGTGGGACGCAGCGTCGTCGACCTGCTGAACAGGCGGATCGCCGAAGCGCTGCCGGTCGGTCCGCGCCCTACCGCGGTGCTGGCCGGCACCGTCGACTTCGACAAGGTGAACAGCAGCCCGACCGCGGTGATCCAGTACCCGGCGATCTCGGTCTACTGCTACAAGATCAGCGTCGACCGCGAGACCCGGCCCGGCTGGTCGGCGGTGGCCAGTTACGACGGCATCGCACGGATCCCGTTACGGATGCAGCTGTTGTTGGCCGCGTGGGACACCGTGGTGGAGAGCGAGCTGGAGTGGCTCGGACTGGCCGCGCAGATCCTGGAGAGCGAGGCCATCCTGGCCGGTCCGCTGTTGCATCCCAGCGGGGACTGGGCTGCCACCGACGTGGTGCAGATCGTCGCCGACGACATCGCGCTGGAGTCGATGAGCGAGGCGTTCCAGGCGCTCACCACCGACTACCGGCTGTCCCTTCCCTACATCGCACGGGTCATCTGCATCGAGGGCAGGCGGGACCGGACCGCCGAGCCGGTCACCACGGTCGCCGGCCGGATGGAGGCCGCGGTATGACCGGCGGCCTCGGCACCATCGACACCGCGGTGGGCACGGCTGATGTGCTGCACCGGTTGCTGCTCGCCGTCGAATGCGTCGATGCGGTGTTGCGCCGCCGGGCCGACGCCGGTGTCCGGATCGGCCGGGAGTTGGCCGAGCTGCTGTTGCCGGCCGGGCACGACCCGGACTGGCCGTGCCTCGACCTGCCGACCGGAGGTCCGGGGCGGGCGGTGCTGCGCTTCGACCACCGCAGCCCGGTGCACACCGACCTGGTCTTCCGGATCGTCGACCCGGGCCGCCGGTTCGTGCCGCGCCGGCTGCAGGTGCCGCCGTGGCAGCTGGCCGAGATCCTGGCCGCCGAGCAGAATCCTCCGGTGGTACCGGCCGGATCCCGGTTGCTGCGGCCCTGGCTGGCACCCGGCTCGGGCTACCGGACCCCGCGCGGCGTCACCAGCATCCGCGGCCGGGTGGCCCGGGCCGGCCGGCCGGTGCGCTGGGCCAGGCTGGTCGCGATCGGGCCGGGCAACCAGCCGATCGGCTGGGGCCACGCCGACGACCGGGGAGAATTCGTGCTGATCATCGACGGCACCGGCACGCTGCCTCCGCCGGCGCCGGACTCGCTGCCGGTCGACCTGCAGGTGGTGGCACCGGCACCGGCGCCGGCACCGCCTGCTCCGAACGCCGACCGGTACGCCGACCTGGTGGTGGAGGCGCTGGCCCGCTCGGCCAGCCCGCCCGCTCCGCAGGACCTGGACTCGGACGTGCTGCGCGGTCGCTCGGTGCCACCGGGCTACCGGGCCAACACCGCAGCCGTGCCCCAACTTAACGTTCCGGTCGGCGCCGAACTGGTCCTGACCGCCGACATCCCGTTCGCCGCGTGATCGAAGACCAAGGAGATCTCGAATGCCTGAGTACCTGACGCCAGGCGTCTACCTGGAGGAGACCAGCTTTCGGTCGCGCTCCATCGAAGGCGTGCCCACCAGCACGTTCGGCATGGCCGGGCTGACCAGCTACGGCCCGGTCGCGTACCAGCTGCCGGCCCCAGCGGTGACGATGATCCCGAAACCGATGCTGGTCACCAGCTACACCGAGTTCGAACGCGCCTTCGGCAGCCTGGACGACGTCGGCACCGGTACCGACACCCGCAACTACCTGGCTTATGCGGCCCGGGCGTTTTTCGACAACGGCGGCCGCCGGCTGTACGTGTCGCGGGTGTTCCCGTTCACCACCGGGCCGAACGGCATCGACCTCGACGCCAACTTCGCCAAGCTGGCACTGGCCGGCGGCGTGGCGACCTGGCGGGCCCGCTGGCCGGGGGCGGCCGGGCACACCATCAGCGTGACGGTCGGCTTCCAGCGCAGCAAGAACATCCTGGTCACGGCCAACGGCAGCTCGACCCTGAAGGGGGTGTCGCCGGGTGCGGCGGTGGAGATCGTGCCGGACCGCACCAAGATTCCCAAGGACGACGTGCCGCCGGCGAACATCCGGATCGTGGACGCCGGACCCAACCGGGTGCTCGGCTACCGCAAGGACGGCGGTGGCCTCGACCCGATCGCCGACGACGGCCAGCTGGCGGTCTGCCACATCACCCTGTCGGTCACGGTGCAGATGGGCGACGTCCGGCTCGATTCTTACACCGGGCTGGAACTGGACGACAAGAGCAGCCGGTCGATCTACCGGGTTCTGCATTCCGAGCAACCCACCGACGAACTCAGCCTGATCTGGCTCGACCCGACCCAGCCGGTGGCCAACCCGCAGCCGCCGGCACCGACCTCGCTGGCGGTGTTGCAGGCGCTGCTCGCGCTGAATACACCGACCTTCCTCACCGGCGGCTCGGACGGCCAGCCGCTGGATCCAGACGCGCTGAAGGGCGAACCGTCGGATCCGGACGACGCCCGCAAGGCTGCCACCGGGCTGGCCGCGCTCGGCGAGATCGACGACATCGCGATCGTGGCCACTCCGGACTCGGTGCGCTTCGACACGCTGGCCGAGCAGAAGACCGCGGTGGACAACCTGATCGAGCACTGCGAGGGCCTGCGGTACCGGATCGGCATCGTCGACCCGCCCCGCAACGAGTCGATCTCCGGGGTGCGCGACTTCCGCTCGCAGTTCGACACCAAGTACGGCGCGCTGTACTACCCCTGGGTCGAGATCCTCGACCCCACCGCGAAGAACGATCCGGGTGCGGCACCAGCCACCCTGCAACTGCCGCCGTCCGGTTTCGCGGCCGGCATCTACGCCCGCAGCGATATCAATCGCGGGGTGCACAAGGCGCCGGCCAACGAGGTGGTGCTCGGCATCACCCGGTTCCTGCAGAACGTGACCTACGACCGGCAGGCGGTACTGAACCCCGAGGGCATCAACGCGTTGCGGTTCTTCCCCGGTCGCAGCAACCGGGTGTGGGGTGCGCGCACCATGAGCTCGGACCCGGAGTGGAAGTACGTCAACGTCCGGCGGCTGTTCATCTACCTCGAGCACTCCATCGACAAGAGCACCCAGTGGGCGGTCTTCGAGCCGAACAACGAGGCGCTGTGGGCCAACATCCGCCAGACCATCACCGACTTCCTGCTGGTCACCTGGCGTACCGGCGCGCTGATGGGCACCAAGCCCGAGGAGGCGTTCTTCGTCCGCTGCGACCGGACCACCATGACTCAGAACGACCTGGACAACGGCAGGCTGATCTGCCTGATCGGGGTGGCGCCGACCTATCCGGCCGAATTCGTGGTGTTCCGGATCGGCCAGTTCACCGCCAGCGCGCAGCAGAGCTGACGCCGACTCCCGGCCCTTCGATCCCTGGTGAAGTGAGGTAGACATGACCGTCCGCGACAATCCCTACGGCGCGTTCAATTTCATGGTCCGGCTCGGCAACGGTGGCGGCGAGGATCAGATCGCCGGCGGCTTCTCCGACGTCAGCGGCCTGGGCAGCGAGATCAAGTTCTCCGAGTACCGCAACGGCAACGACATGGAGAACCACGTCCGCAAGGTGCCCAACATCAACTCGACCGACGACGTCACCCTCAAGCGGGGCGTGATCGGAGACCTGCGGCTGTTCAGCTGGTTGAAGTCCACCCGCGAAGGTGACATCGAGCCGCAGACAGTGACCATCACGCTGCTCGACGAGCGGCGTTCGGCGGTCTGCCGATGGATACTCACCAACGCCCAGCCGAAGAAGTGGAGCGGTCCGACGCTGGCCGCCAAGGGCGGTGGCGAGGTGGCGATGGAGGAGTTGCACCTGGTCGCCGAGCGGATCGACTACGAGTCGGTCTAGCGCCGGCTTCAGGGACGGGACGCCACGGTGACAGCGCCAGGCCTGCAACTCGGCGCGCCGGGCATCTACCAGGTGCCGCCACGGAGCACCGACGACGGACTGCGCCCGATCCGGCTGGATGCCACCGGGTTCGTCGGGGTGTGCCTGCGCGGGCCGGTGAACGTCGCGCAAGCGGTGACCAGCTGGACGGAGTTCGTCGCCACCTTCGGAGGGCTTACCGACCCGACCGGCGCTCCGGCTCCCGGCCTGTTGCCCCATGCGGTACAGGCGTTCTTCGCCCAGGGTGGCGTCACCGCCTGGGTGGTGCGGGTCGCACCGGTGGCAGCAGACCCGGCCGCCACCGCCCAGTTCGTGCTGCCGGCATCAGGTGGTTCGACGCTGGCCGCCGCCAACGAAGGCTCCTGGGGACGCCGGCTGTCGGTCCGGCTGGAGTTCGACGCCGGCGCCGCCTTCTCCCGGCCGGCGGCGCCCGACGCCACGGTGGTCGGGCCCGGTGAGCTGCTGGTGGCCGACGGGGTCCAGGTGCCGGTCGGTTCACTACTGCGGGTGCGTGGCTCCAAAGCCGCGCCTGCCGGTTCGCTGCACTGGGTACGCGAGGTGGCGGTGCGGGCCGTTGCGACCGGTGGCCTGGCGCGGGTGGCGGTGCTCGAGCCACCGCTGCCGGCCGACCCGGCCGCCGACGAGATCGTCGTGATCACCGGGGCTGTCGTGGTGACCGACCAGGACCCGACGGTGTCCCGCTCCGAGCGGATCGCCGGGCTGGGCCTGCACCCGGACCACCCCCGCTTCCCGCCGTACGTGCTGGATGCCGAGGCAGTGCTGGCGCGCATCGGCGCCGGCTGGACCGCGCCGATCCCACCGGCCGACGGGCTGCTCGCGGGCCGGCGGTTCGAACCGCTGCCGGACACCGGGCGGGACCGGTTCGCCGAGATCGACGAGCGCAGCTTCTTCGATGACGGGGCTGCCGGTGCCGACCCGCTGGACGAGCGCGTCGATCATCGCGGCGTGGACCTGATCGGCCGCAACGACCAGATCGGCCTGCTCTGCGTGCCTGATCTGGGCTGGCGCTGGCGCCGACCGGCAGCCGCCGAGGACCCGCCCGACGGGGGGAGTGCCACCGGCTGCTTCCAGCCCTGCCGGCCCGCGCAGCCGCCGACCAGCTATACCCGGCCACCGGCCTCGGCCGCAGCCTCGCAGCTCGACCCGCGCGATCCCGACGACCTCGCCGAACTGCTGGCCAGACAGCAGCGGCTGTCGGAGGTGGCGATGCTGCGCGCCCGGTTCGTCGCCCTGCTCGACGTGCCGCAACGGCTGTCCCCGGACGAGATCGCCCGGTGGCGGTCCCGGTTCGACTCCAGCTACCTGGCCTGCTACCACCCTTGGCTGGGCGTGCCGGCGGCGCGGCCGGAACTGCCCGCGGTGTTCGTCCCGCCGTCGTCGTTCGCGGCCGGCATCATCGCCGCCCGCGAGCTCCGGCGCGGCCTGCCCTGGGGTCCCGCCAACGAACTGGCCGGCACCGCCGTGACCGCTGCCGCCGCGGTAACCGCCGCCGTGCACGACCGGCTGCACCTGCTGGGCATCAATGTCTTTCGTGCCGAGCGCGACGGGTTCCGGCTCAGCGCGGCTCGCACGCTGGCCACCGACCCGGCCTACCGGCAACTGACCGTTCGCCGGCTGATGACGATGATCGCCCTGAGCCTGCAACGCCAAGCACAGTTCCTGGTCTTCGAGCCGAACACCCCGGCGTTGCGGGCCAAGCTGTTCCATACGCTGAGCCAGTTCCTGGCCGCGCTGTACCGGCAGGGCGCGTTCGCCGGCAGCACCGAGGCCGAGAGCTACTTCGTCCGCTGCGACGACGCGCTGAACACCCCGCAGTCGCAGGCCCTGGGCCGGCTCATTGCCGAGGTAGGGGTCGCCCCGGCCGCACCGATGGAGTACCTGGTGCTGCGGATCAGCCAGGACGCCGACGGTGGCCTGCAGGTGCGGCCATGAGCGAGCAGCTGATACTGCCTGCACGAGAAACGTGTAAGAGGAGCGCAGCGAATCTCAGCGATGAGCGCTTGCGCGAAGAGCGGCAGCGGTCATGACGGTTCCGCAGCAGGTCGAGCTGCTCCAGACCTTCCGGTTCAAGGTCACCCTGACCCGCAGCCCGGGGCCGGGGACGTCGGGAGGACCGACTGAACTCGGGGACGGCCTGTTCGCCGAATGCGGCGGCCTGGAGCTGGAGGCCGACGTCCGGGAGCTGCTGGAGGGCGGCCGCAACAACGGCGTGGTCCGCCGAGTCGGCCGGGTGAAACTGGTGCCGATCGTGCTCAAGCGCGGCATGTTCGTGGCCAGTCCCGGCGGCTACGCCAACACCGCTCTGTGGGACTGGCTGGCCGGCATGGTCAACGGTGCGCTGCCGATCCCGCGGTTCGACGGCATGGTCGAGGTGATGGCACCCGGCGGTGACCGGCAGGTCGCCCGATGGACCTTTGTGCGGGCGCTGCCGAGCAAGGTGACCGGGCCGGCGCTGAACGCCCGGACCGGTGAGATCGCGATCGAGCAACTGCACCTGGTGCACGAGGGCTTGAAGCTGGAGGGTCCCTGAGATGACCGCACCGGAGGAGAAACCGGCCAAGGCCAAGCTCTACAAGCTCACCGAGACACCGACCGGCTCGGCCGACAAGCCGCCCAAGGTGTCGGTGTCCGGGGCCGCCATCCCGGTGCAGTTCAATCCGACCAGCCTGAAGCTGGACCGCAGCAACGACACCAGCGGTGGCGCGACCACCCGGGCGCAGCGCCGTAACCGTCCCAACGAGGGGCACGCCACGCTCACCCTGGACCTGGAGTTCGACACGGCCGAGGGCGGCCCGGACGGCCAGCCGCTGGACGTGCGCAAGAAGACGGCGGACGTCCGGCAGTTCGCCGAGCCGTCCAAGACCGATCCGAAGGGTGCCCCGCCGCGGATCCGGTTCGAATGGGGGACGTTCCGCTTCGACGGGATCGTCACCCGGCTGGGTGAGGAGATCGACTACTTCTCCTCCGAGGGCATGCCGCTGCGGGCCAAGCTCAGCCTGACCATCACCGGCCAGGACGAGACGTTCGAGGCCAACAGGTCCGGGCCGGGTAGCCGGGACGACCGGTCCAGCACGTCACCCGGCGGGTCGGCCGGTGGCGGCCCGAACTCCGGACCGACCGGAAATCCCAGCCAGGCGGTCACCGCGCAGGACGGCGAGAGCATGCAGCAGTTGCTGAGCCGGCTCAACGCCGATCCGGCCGGCTGGCGTTCGGCAATGGCCGGCCTGAACAGCCCGCTGGGCCTTGCCGCGGGTTTTCAGGTGCAACTGGCGGCCAGCGCCTCGGTCAACGTCGGCATCGGGATATCGGCCGGTTTTGCCGCCGGTCTGTCCGCCGGTGCCGGTCTGTCGGCAGGTGCCGGTCTGTCGGCAGGTGCCGGTCTGTCGGCAGGTGCCGGTCTGTCGGCAGGTGCCGGGGTTTCGGCCGGAGCGGGGTTGTCCGCCGGGATCTCTGCCGGCGCCGGCTTCTCGGCCGGTGCCGGCCTGACCGGTGGCGCCGGGGTGTCGGCCGGAGCAGTAACAGCCGGTGCCATCGGCTTCGCGGCCGAGGCCGATGCCGGCTTCGCGCTGTCGGCCGGCGGTGGGGTGGCGGCGGTGGTGGGACGCACCCTCAGCCGGCAGGCCGACCTGGCCGCCAGCAGCGCGCGCGGCTCCTTCGACGTGCCGGGCGGTGCCGGTTCAGCCGGGGTCTCGGTCTCCGCTACTGCGTCGGTCAGCGCGACTGCCTCGGTCAGCGCGACTGCCTCGGTCAGCGCGACCGCGTCGGTCAGCGCGACCGCGTCGGTCAGCGCTGGGGTTTCGGCCGGTGCGAACACGGCGTTCCCGGTCAGTGCGGTGGACCGGCGGGCGGTGGGATACGGCTACGGCGTGCCGCTGCGGCCGCGACTGCTGCCGGCCGCCGGGGTGCCGTCCGGTGCGCGGGCCGGCCTGAGCGCGCGCGCCGAGGCCGAGCAACGCGGTCGTGACGCTGGATCGGCGACCATGCGGTGGTCGCCCTGATCGTGCGGGGCGACACCCGCGCCGACAGCGAGGTGATCAACCGTGACAGTGCACGTCGACCAACTGCACACCGATATCCGCTCGAGCGTCGACGCCGGCCCGCAGCAGGGGACCGGTACGGAGTCCGGCGAGACGGTGGACCAGCGGTGGCGGGAATCCCGCGGCCGGACCGAGTGGCTGGCCCGACGGGTGGCCGCGGACGGCTTCGATGACTGATCCGCTGTTCGCGCCGGCCGGGCCGGTCTTCTCGGTCAACTCCACGGTGGTGCCGTCGATGGCGCGGGACTGCGTCCGGCTCGAGATCGATGAGGCGATCGAGGGCCTGCGCACGCTGCGGGTGCACCTGTTCGCCACCGGCGCCGGGGCCGCCGGGCCTCCGGACCGGATGATCTATCTCGACGGCGGCGTGGTGGATTTCGGCAAGCAGTTGAAGGTGTCCCTCGGTCCGGATTCCGGGCAGCGCACCGTGTTCGACGGCACCATCTCGGCGATCGAGGCGGTCTTCGACGACGGGCAGCCGCCCCTGGTGGTGCTGCTGGCCGAGGATGCCCTGATGAAGCTGCGGATGACCCGGCGGCTGTGCACCTACACCCAGGTCACCGACGCCGACATAGCCCGGCAGATCGCCGGCAAGCACGGCCTGCAGTCCGACGTGGACGTCGACGGCCCGCGCCACGACGTCGTCCAGCAGTTGAACCAGAGCGACCTGGCGTTCCTGCGCGAGCGGGCCCGGCTGGTACAGGCCGAGCTGTGGTGCGAGGGGCGCACCCTGAAGTTCCGGTCCCGGCCGCGCCGCACCGGCACCGAGCTCACCCTGGTACAGGGCAACCAGTTGCTGTCGGTCCGGCTGTGCGCCGATCTGGCCCACCAGCGCAGCGAGGTGCACGTCACCGGCTACGACGCCTCGGCCAAGGACGTGATCGACGAGCGCGCCGGAAAGGACGTCATCGACGCCGAGATCTCCGGCGGCCGCACCGGGCCCAAGGTAGTGGACCTGGCACTCGGTGGCAGCACCACGCTGCGGGTGCGGGAGAGCCCGCAGAACACCGCGCAGGCCGGCGCCTGGGCCAAGGCCGAGATGCTGCGCCGCAGCAGGCGCTTCGTCTCGGTGGTCGGCACCACCCGCGGGTCACCGGACATGGTGGTCGGCAGCCGGCTGACGCTGCAGGGTGTCGGCGCGCCCTTCGAGGGCGCTGGCTACTACGTCACCAGGCTCTGCCACACCGTCGACCTGGTGCGCGGGCTGCGGACCCGGTTCGAAGCCGAGCGGTCCACCGTGAACGAGGCGCGCTGATGGCACTTCCGCAACCGAACGACGGCGAAGGCCCGACCTTCTACGGGGTGTACCCGGCTTGGGTGACCGACCTGGTGGACCCGAAGAAGCTCGGCCGGGTCGAGGTCAGCTTTCCCTTCCTGGGCAAGGACGGCAACGACGCGGTGCGAGCCTGGGCCACGATGTGCACGCCCTACGCCGACTCCGACCAGGGACTGTGCATCCTGCCGGAGGTCGGCAGCCAGGTGCTGGTCGCCTTCGAGGCCGGCAGCTTCTACCGGCCCTACATCATCGGCAGTGCCTGGAACGGCAAGGCGGCACTGCCGCACGCGGCCGAATCGTCCAACAACATCAGGCTGTTGCGTTCCCGCGAGGACAGCCGCCTGGAATTCGACGACAGCAAGGGGTCGGCGAAAGTCACCGTCAGCACGAAGTCGGGCCATAAGGTGGTGCTGGACGCCGGCGGCCAGGAGATCACGATCCAGCACGCCACCGGCTGCGTGGTCAAGCTGACCACCACGTCCGTCGAGATCCAGGCCAACGTGTCGGTGGAGGTCACCGCCCCGATGGTGGAGGTGACCGCGCCGATCTCGACGTTCAGCGGCGTGGTTCAGTGCGACACCGTGGTCGCCTCGTCCTTCGTCATCTCACCCGCCTACACCCCGGGCGTCGGGAACATCTGGTGACCGCGTTCGCGTTGCGGGCGCCCTGGTACGTCCGGGAGCGGGGCGGCTTCGGGCTGCGCGATCCGCGGGCGCTGCGGCCGAACATCCAGATGTACGACGGTACCGACTTCGTTCAGCGGCTGCTGGCCGACCCGCGCGACTCGGTGGCCTACGGCAAGGACGACCGATGGTCCTACCCGGTGCCGGTGACGCCATCCCTGTCCGCGCACGGCCGGGCCCGGCTGGCCACCTCGCAGCTGGTCACCACCAAGCTGCGCAAGCTGTACCAGCCCAGTCACAACCGGTTCTACGCCGTGGTGGTCGAGGTGTTCTGCGACCAGCCTGGCCTGCCCCGGGCCGGTTCGCACGACGACATCACGGTGAACTTCGTGATGCGCCGGCAGCGGACCTCGGTGTCCGGCGCCCGCGGGCCGAGCCGCCGGCTGGCCCGCAACCTGCTGGTGGACCTGGCCGCCCAGCAGCACCTCGCGTTCACCGGCGCCGAACCCCCCGAGGACGTCCGGGACCTGTGGTGGGCGCACAGCTGGCAGGAGCGGTTCGAGGAGCGGAACCGGGACCTGCTGGAGCAGGTCCAGATCTCCTCTGACGAGGAGTACTGGCACGCACCCAAAGGCCAGCCGGCCGAGTGGCGACGGGTGGAGGGCACCGACCCGCCGGCCGACGAACAGACGTTCCCGATGTGGCGGCTGCCCCGGCGCCCGGAGGACTGCGACGCCGCCGCGACCCGCTCGACCTGGTTCGGGATCATCCCGACCTACTCGGCCGAGCACTCGGTGCGCGGTACCAAGGTGGCAGCCAAGCTGGACGACCGGGCGATCTACTCGCTGCGCTGCATGGTCGCGCAGAAGCCGGCGAAGGGCCATGAGCACTGCCCGCCGAAGGTCGTCGTCGGTGCTGCCTCGGAGCCGTTCCGGCTGGCCTCACCGATGGATCCGCAGGGCACCAGCAAGCGGATCACCACCATCACGCTGCCCGACCTGCGCCGGCTGGCCGCGCATGCCGGCCGGCCACAGGGCCCCGGCGGGGTGCGGATCGTCACGCCACCGCAGTCGCAGATGGTCTTCAATCCCTTCAACGGGATCCCGAAGTCCGGGTCCGGCGCGATCGGAGCCGGCGGCGGCGTGTGCACCTTCGCGCTAGAACTGTTCTTCCTGGTGGCGTTCTTCCTGTTCCTGATGTTCCTGCCGATCGTGATCTTTGCCTTCCAGCTGTGGTGGATGCTGGCGTTGCGGTTCTGCTTCCCGCCGAGTATCGCCTTCGGCCTGATGGCCGATTTCTTCGCGCAGGGCAAGCTGTTGGCCGATCTCGAACTCGACGCCACCCTGACAGCGAAGATGACCGCTCTGCAGACAACGGCCGATGCCGAGTTCAACCTGCAGTTCGGCACGACCAGCAAGGATCTGCAGTTCACCGATCCGCCACCGGGCCCCGGCTGGGTCGAGCAGTTGGAGGCTGCGGTGGACCACAACGGCACCCCGGTCTTCAAGAACGATGCGAACTTCGTGAACGCGTTGCTGCAGGGCACCGATCCGGCTACCGCGGTCGTGCCCGGGCCACCGCGGTTGGAGCGCAAGCCGGACGACCCGCTCTGCCCGTCCTGAGCCGGCTTACTGGCGGGCGTAGCCGCCGGCGTGCTGGGCGGCCTCGTGGATGGAGCGTGGCACCAGCAGCATGATGTTGTCGAACTCGACGTGGTGCCAGGTCAGCGGGTTGGTCGGGTCGGCCCGCATCGCGGCCACCCGGGCGGCGTCCGGTTGGCCGTTGACGAGCCAACCGCGCTGCCGGGCGAACGCGGCATCGGCGTAGTCGTTGTGCACGTCGCGGTTGCGCACCGCCAGCACGTTGCGGGGGATCAGCGTCACCCCGACCGCGAACGGGCTCAGGTCGGGGTAGCCGTCGATGTAGACGATCGGAGCGCCGCCGGTGCGGCGCAGCACGTCGGCGCTGTTCGGGGTGAACTCCGAGTTGCCCGGCGTGCCGCTCCAGAAACCTTGCCGCGCCTTGCGTTCGGCGGGAAAGACCTCGATGTGGTGGCCGCCGCCCTCGCCGAAGATGAAGCACAGCGGATCGTCGGAGAACCGGCACCAGCGACCGGTGCCCCGCTGCCGGCGCCAGGCGTGCCCGTTGGCCAGCAGCACCTCCTGGTCGTAGGTCTCGTCGTTGATGGTGCGCCGGGTCAGTCGCTGGCTGAGCGCGAACTCCTCCTCCAGGGTCTGCGGCCGCTGCCGCAGCTGGGCGCTGGACAACCCGCTGGTCTCGGCGAGCACGTCCCGGCCGCCGACCGTCGACAGGCTCGCCACGAACCGGCCGGGACGTGCCGCGTCCGGGGTGAGGTGCAGCAGCGGCCGGCCGGTGAGCAGGTCACCGCTGCCGCGGAAGGCCACCACGCTCAGCACGCCGCTGATCACCGCCTGGGTCGCGAGCTGGCGCATCGCGTCGTCCTTCTGCTGCTGGGTCATCGTCGTGGAGTCGCGGATCTCGCGGAACTTGGTGACCAGGTCGACGGTGGTGATGCCGACATTGATGACGTGCACCCCGAGTTCCACCCGGCGCAGTGCGAACCACACCCGGGCCGCCGACGCCGCCCGTGCCAGGTTGCCCGCCTCGGCGGCCACGATCGCGAGCCGCCCGACGCCCATGGTGACCGCTGCCAGCAGGTCCTGGGCGATCTCCCAGTAGAACCGGTTGGAATCGGCCTGGGTCCAGACGCCGTGCTCCTTCATCTCCTCCAGTCGCATGTACCGGGCGCCGAGGGTGAGCCCGGTGCCGGCCGCGAAGGCGATCAGCGCCGGTGTGCTGAACGGGGCGAAGACCAGCGAGCCGAGCACGGCGATCGCGATGCCGACCAGCGCGACCCATTCCCAGAACGGCTTGGGTGCGGTGGTCTCGATCGAGTCCTGCTGCTTGGAGATCGGCCAGCGCCAGTACAGCTGTCCCTCGGGGAAGAAGTCCCGATGGTTGAGTTCTTCGAACATCGAGCGCGGCGGGTCGACGTTGAGCACGTCCGGGTTGCCGTACCGCTCCTGGGCCAGTGCCCGGATCGCGTCCATCTGGTAGCGGGTCCGGATGGTGCGGTCGCCGCCCTTGGTCGCGGTCAGGTCGTGCAGCGCCCACTCGAAACCGACCGGCACCTGGCTGCTGTTGAGCACCGGGGTGCGGGTGAGGTACAGGTTCCACGGAATGGCCTTGGCCACCGGCCTCCGGGCGCCGGTGTCGTCGGTCTCTTCGCGGATGTCGTTCCTCGGAAAGAACACCGCCGGCACTTTGAGCGCGGTCGGGTTGGTGTCCAGGAACTGCTGCTGGCGCCGGCCGATCTCCTGTGCGTAGTCGAAGTTCTTCAGCAGGTCGTCCTGGCCGCCGAGTGCCTGCACCTGCTGGCGCAGCACCTCGTCCAGCTGGCCGGTCGCCCACCGGAAGTGGTCGGTGGCCACCCGCCAGGTGGCCTGCGAGTTAGCCTCCTGCACCGTGGTAGCTGCCTGCTGCAGGCGGGTTTCCCTTGGTCCCGCCGAGGTGTCCAGCAACACCGGTGGCGTCGGGTTGCCGAAGGTGACCGGATCCGGAAAGGTGCCGAGATTGCCCGCCGACGGGGTGTTGGAGGTGTGGCAGCCGCCCGGGCAGGCGGGCCCGGTGGGGCGGTTCGGCGCGGCCTGCCCGAACGGTGAGCGGCGCATCGCGTTCGCGAGCGACCGCTCCTCGGTGTCGCGCCGGCGGAACATCCGGTTGACCGAGGCATAGAAGGCGACGAACCAGGGACGCAACGGATCGGTGACCACCGCCGGCACCGGGTTGGTTCCGCTGGCCCGGAACACCGCGTCGATCATGACCGCGGCCTGTTCGGCGGCGATCCAGGAGTCCCGGATCCGGTCGTCGAGCTGTCCCGGACTCCGCGGCGCACCGGCCCGGCCGGCACCCAGGGCGGCATCGAACATCCGTACCCGGAGCTGGCCCTCGGCCGCCCGGGAGGCGTCGATGTCGTCCTGGATGCTGGCGCCCTGCTTGCCCAGCTCGGCGCCGCTCTGGGCGCGGTGCGCGCCCGGCCAGGCCTGCCGCAGTGCGGCCTGCCGAGCCTCCTCGGCCCGGCGGGCAGCCTCCTGGCGCTGCTCGTCCGGAGTCTGGTGGCAGTTGGTATTGCAGATGGTGATGTGGGCCGACGAGACACCGGACAGCGGGGCCTGGGTGTTGCGGCTAGGCGACGGAAAGCCGAAGGTTGGCGTGCCGCCCAGTGCGGTCAGCTGACTCCGGCCAACCGTGCCCGCCCCCGGGAAGGGCGGCGCGCCACCAGCGCCGGCGTCGCTGGCAAGCCAGGCCCGGATCAGCTCGGTGTCCTGGTCGGTCAGCCCGCCGTCGCCCTGCACCAGTGGGCCGGCGCCGGACAGGTCGCTCAGGCCGTGCCCGCCGCCGCCGTGCTGCACCACGTGCGCGATCTCGTGCGCCAGCGTCCGGCTGCCGCGACCTTGGGCGGGGCTGCCGAGCACGATGTCCGAGCCGACGCTGAACGCGCGGCTGGAGCCGCGCTGCTCGATCAATGCCGCCGGCTGCTGGTGTAGCCGGACGCCGCCGAGGTCGGCCCCGGTGCGCTGTTCGAACTCAGCCCGGACGTCGGCCGGCAAGGGGCGTCCGGCGGACGGGGGGAGCACCGACCGGTTGGCCAGCCGGGCCAGCGGCCCGGGTGCGGCCGGCGACGGCGCGGCGGGGCAGCTACCGGCCAGCCGGTCGGCCTGCTGCTCGGCGGTGCCGGAGGCAGCTGGAGGCCGGCGGTCGGTGCCGGACCGGCACCCCATCTACCCGCGCACCGAAGCTGGCGTCACCCCGGCAATGCTGCTGCCCGATCGTCACGGCTGCGTCCCGGCGGCCGGCGCGAACGTGACGGCGACGGCTCGGTGACGCGGCCGGTTCGAAGATCGCACCCATGAGCGAGCATCGCAGCGAGCGCCAGCGAGCGAGGAGCGGAGCGAGTGCTGGCGATGAGCGCTTGCGCGAAGAGCGGATTTCTTGATGAGCGAGCATCGCAGCGAGCGCCAGCGAGCGAGGAGCGGAGCGAGTGCCGGCGATGAGCGCTTGCGCGAAGAGCGGATTTCTCGATGAGCGAGCATCGCAGCGAGCGCCAGCGAGCGAGGAGCGGAGCGAGTGCCGGCGATGAGCGCTTGCGCGAAGAGCGGATTTCTCGATGAGCGAGCAGCGTGGCTCCGTGGCCGACCAGTGGCTGGGCAAGGGGATGCGCTTTCCGATCCGGCCGGATCCGGTTTCCGGCCGGCTGCTGCCGAGCACCGGGATGGAGCTGGTCCGGCAGTCCATCGAGCAGATCCTGGACACCGAGCCGGGGGAGCGGATCATGCTGCCGGACTTCGGCTGTGGCCTGCAGCGCTACCTGATGGAGCCGAACACCCTCACCACCCGTTCGGCGATGCAGCACGACATCGAAGACGCGCTCGCCCGCTGGGAGCCCCGGATCCGGTTGACCGACGTTGCGGTGACGGCACGCGAGGACCCTTCGCTGGTGTGGATAGAGATCTCCTACGTCCGGCTGTCGGACCTGCGGCCGGACAACATCGTCTACCCGTTCTACCTGAAGTAGCCGGGGCATGGCGCTGATCAGCCCGATCCTCGACGACCGCAGCTACGCCCAGCTGCGGGAGGAGCTGCTACGTCGAATTCCCATCTACACCAAGGAATGGACCGATTACAACGCCTCCGATCCGGGCATCGCACTGCTCGAGCTGTTCGCCTACCTGGGCGAGTCGCTGCTCTACCGGTTCAACCAGATCCCGGACACCACCAAGATCGAGTTCTTGCGGCTGCTGGGCGTGCAACCCCGCCCGGCCCGGCCGGCCAGCGTGCTCCTGGCGGCCAGCACCGAACTGCCGGCCGGCGTGCAGATCGGCAAGGGGGTCGAGGTCCGGGCCGGTTCGCTGTCGTTCGAGACGATCGCCGAAACCTACGTGTGGCCGCTGGAATGCGTCGCGGTCGGCAAGCTGCCGGCTCCGGCCGGGGACGGCAGCCGGCAGGAGTCCGACCGCCGGGAGGACGCGCTGGCCAGGGTCGGGCTGGCACCCTCGGCGGCGGCTGAGTTCTACCTTTCCAGCCAGCTGCCCGACGACCCCACCGGCCCGGACGCCCCCACCATCGACGTCGGCCGGACGCTGGACCGCTCGTTGTGGATCGCGGTGCTCGGCAAGAACGGCACCGACCGGCGCGCGCTGGGCAACCGCAGCCTGTTCGTCGGCATCGCCTTCGACGAGCAGGTGCCGTTGCCCTTTTCGCTGCAGGCGATCGCAGGCACCGGTGCCAGCGAGGAGTTCGCCTCCGTCGGGTTGAACACCGACCCGCCGGCCATGCTGTGGCAGCTGTGGGCCGGTCCCGGCAACGGCTTCACCGCGCTGAACGTGGGCGACGACAGCAGTCGGGGCCTGACCACCACCGGTGTGGTCGAGCTGCTGCTGCCCAGGCAGTTGCCCGACATCGACCCGATCGCGCGGACCTCCGGCGACAAGGACAACCCGCCGCCGCTGACGGACCAGGCGCAGGCCGACCGGGTGCTCGCCTGGCTGCGGGTAAGCCGGCCCGAAACCACCCACATCAACGACGGCATCCACCGGGTGCGCTGGGTCGGCCTGAACGCCACCCGCGCCGAGCAGGCCCGGACCGCGACGCCGGAACTGCTCGGCACCGGCAACGGGGACGCCGGCCAGCGCTATCCGCTCACCCAGCATCCGGTACTGGCGGGCAGTACCGTGCTCCAGGTCGAGGAGCCGGACGGCTGGCGGGACTGGCAGGAGGTCGACAGCTTCGTAGCCAGTGGTCCGGACGACCGGCACTACACGGTGGACTACCAGGCCGGGGCGGTCGAGTTCGCCGGAATCCGGTTGCCGCAACTGGGCGAACGGATTCGCACGCTGAGCTACCGCTACGGCGGCGGGCTGGCCGGCAATGTGGCCCCGGGTGCGGTCAACGCGCTCACCGAGCCGGCCGGCGTCAAGATCGGCAATCCGTTGCCGGCCGCCGGCGGGGCGGACGCGGCCGGTATCGACGAGGCGCTGGAGGCCATTCCGGCCGAGGTACATCGGCGGGACCGGGCGGTGGTGGCCGAGGACTTCCGCGACCTGGCGCTGCAGGTGACCGGGGTGGCCCGGGCCGAACCGCTGCCGCTGTTCCATCCGGACACCCCCGGGGTGGACGCGGCCGGCGTGGTCAGCGTGGTGATCTTTCCCGCCGAGGACCTGCGGGCCCCGGACGCCCCGATGCCCGACCTGGGGCTGCTGCGCCGGGTGGCCGGCTTCCTCGACCTGCGCCGGCTGGTCACCACCGAGCTGTACGTGCTGCCGCCGACCTACCGTCCGGTGGTGGTGTCGGTCGGCCTCGCGGTCCGGGCCGGCTACCAGGTGGACGCGGTCCGCCGGTGGGTCGAGCTGATCCTGCGGCAGTACCTGGCGCCGCTGCCACCGTTCGGCCCGGACGCCAAGGGCTGGCCGCTCGGCCGCACGGTGCGCCGCGCGGAGTTGGAGGCCGTGGTGGTGCAGGTCGAGGGTGTCGAGTACGCCACCGGCCTGACCCTGGCGGTACCCGACGGCACCGGCTACACCGAGGTCGGCCAGCTGGAACTCGCCAGGTGGGAGGTGCCGCACCTGGTCGACCTGGCGGTGGTGTCCGGCGACCCGCTGCCGCCGGGTGCCGCCTACCAGCCGGCCGAGCCGCCGGGCGTGCTCGTGCCGCTGCCGCCGGAGGTGTGCTGATGGCCGTCCGGGGACTGAGCCTGCTCGAGCAGCCCGACCAGTGGGCGCGTTGCGTGCACGACCGGACTGCGCTGCTGCCGGACGGCGGGGTGGAGCTGAGCTGGCTGGACCCGGTGCCGGCCGCCGCCGCACCCGGCTGTGCCGAGCTGCCCGCGCACGGTGGGCTGGCCTTCGACCGGTGGTGCCGGGCCTACCGCAGCCGGCCGGAGACCGGCCGGGTGCAGGTCAGCCAGCGCACCACCGACCCCACCGGCCGAGCGGGGTCGGACTGTGCCGGACCGCTGCGGTTCCCGGCCGGCCTGGCGGTGGATCGCCGGCAGCGGCTGTACCTGGCCGAGGCCGGCACCGGCCTGGTGCACGTCATCGACCTGTGGGCCCAGCGGTTGCTGCGCCGGATCGCGGTCGGCCCCGGCCGGCCGATCGACGTCGCGCCGGACTGCGGCCGGGCGATCGTGCTGACCAGCGAGCCGGCGCTGCTGCTGATCGACGGCCGGCGGGGCCCGCTGCCCGGCCCGGCGCTGGTCCGCCCGTGCTACCCGGGTGGCCTGGTGGCCCGCCGCGTCGCAGCCGGCCCGCTGATCCTGTGGCGGGCCGCCGACGGTCGCGGCGCGCTGGCCCGCCCGGACGGCACCGTGCTGCTCGAGGTGGACGGCGGCACCGACCTTGACCGCGGTCCGTCCGGCGAGCTGGTGTTGGGCGGCCTGCCGGGCGCACCGCTGCGGCGCTTCCACCTCGCCGGCGACACGCTGACCGAGCTGGAGCCGGTCGAGGCGCTCGGCTACGACGGCGGCGCGGTCTGCTACGCGCCGGACGGCCGGATCGCGTTCACCACCGCGGCCGGCTACGGCTGGACGTCCGGCTCGGCCGCGAGGCACCTGACCGAGGGCTCGGTGATCAGCTACCGGCTGGACAGCGGCAACTACCGGACCAGGTGGGGCCGGCTGTTCCTGCAGGCGTGCCTGCCGCCGGGCACCGAGGTCCGGGCCCGGTTCGTCACCACCGACGACGACCTGAACCCGGATCCGGTGCCGGCCTCGCCACCGGCCCGCGGGGCGCGTCCGGTGCACGATCGGCAAGCCACTCCGCCGCTGGTACCGCAGCACCTGCTGCCGGCCGACGGGGCCGGGGCCTGCCCGGTGTACCGCCGGCCGAGTGGCTCCGAGCGTCCCTGGTTGCCGGCCGCCGCCGCCGGCTTCGCCAGCTACGAGACGCCGGTGCTGGCCGCCCCGGGTCGCTACCTGTGGGTGCAACTGCTGCTGCGCGGCACCGAACGGGTCAGCCCGCGGGTCCGGGCGGTGCGCGTCGAACGTCCCGGCCACGACCTGCTGAACGCGTTGCCGCGCAGCTGGTCGCGCGACGACGGTGACGCCGACTTCTTGCAGCGGATGCTCGCGCCGGCCGAGGGGATGCTGCACGAGCTGGACGAGTGGGCCGAGCGCCGGGCGGTACTGCTCGACCCGCGGGCGACGCCGTCCTCGGCGCTGGACTGGCTGGCCGGCTTCGCCGCGCTGGCGCTGGACCACCGCTGGCCGGAGCCGGCCCGCCGGACCCTGGTCGCCGAGGTCTACCCGCTGTACCGGCGGCGCGGCACCAAGGCTGCGTTGCTGCGGATCCTCACGATCTACCTGGGCTACCCGCCGCAACTGGTCGAGGCCTGGCAGCTGCGCGGGCTGGCGGGCGCGGTGCTCGGCACCCGGCCGGGGACGGTTCAGCCGCCGGCGGTGGGTGGCGCGTCGGCCCAGACCGGCAGCCTCGGCCGGTTCGCGGTCGGCGGTGCGCGGCCCGGGCAGACCGGTTACACCGCCTCGGCGCACCGGTTCACGCTGCTGCTGCGCGGTGAACTGACCGGCGAGCAACGCAGCGTCGTGACCGCCATCCTGGACGCGCACAAGCCGGCACACACGCTGGTCGAGATCTGCGAGCTCGGCGCCGGGATGCGGGTCGGCGAGCGGTTGCGGCTGGACCTGACCTCCTACGTGGGACCTGGCCGCGGCTGGGGACCGGCCGTGGTCGGCCAGGTGCTGATCGGCGGCGACGGCGTGGTCGGGCTGCCCGCGGTCGGTAGCCGGCTCGGGGACGCGTCGTCCTCGGTCGGGCAGGTGAGGGTCGGATGACCGATCTGCGCATCGGGTTGCTGTCGGCAACCACCACCGCCCAGGACGAGGCCCGGGTTCGCCGGTTGCTGGTCGGCGTCACCGAGCGCAGGCTCGAACCGGTGCTGGCCGAAGCAGGGCTGCCACCCGGCGAGTGGTGCATCCGGCGGCTGGACGTGCCGCTGCGGCTGGCCGACCGGCAGGCCGACGCGTCGGTCGAGCTCGCCTGGGCACAGGCACTGGCTGCCGCGCTGAGCCAGGCGCTCGAACACGGTGCGGACGCCGGTGTGCTGCACTACCCGCGGCCGGTGGCCGCGCTGACCGACCTGCTCGCGAGCCTGGCGACCGGTGCCACCGAGCGGTTGTGGGCCTGGCGGCAGCTGGGCCTGGTGCAGTCCGGCGACCCGGACCCGACCGGCCTGCCGGTGGCCGCCGTGCTGGCCGCGCTGCGCCGCCGGCCCGCCGACACGGTGCCGGCGCTGGTCGCCGCCGCCCGAACAGCCGGGGTCCCCGCACTGCACCGGCTGCTCGGCCCGGCCGGCTGGAACGAGCTGGCCCGGTTGGTGATCGCGAGCGTCGGCGGTGATCCGGCGCTGGCCATCCCGCCGGACGGCGCGAGCACCGGCGCACCGCAGCGGCCAGCCGCGGCACCGTCGCAATCCCCTTCGAAGGCCGGCGATTCCCCACCGGTACCGGTGCCGGCCGGTGGCCGGCTCGCCGAAGCCCTCGTCGGGCGCTCGGCGCTGGGCCGGGCCGTCGGTCGAAGCCGGTTGCGGCCGGACCCGGTGACCGCCTGGGCCTGGGCGGCCCTGGTCGCCGCTGAGGTCGAGCCGGCGCTGTTCCTGCGGCCGGCTGCCCGGTCGGTGCTGGCCCAGCTGGCGGCCGGCTACCAGGGTTCAGCACAGCCGGTCGGCAGGGCTGGCACCCCGCCGATCGGAGAACTGCGCTCACCCGACCCGGGCGACCACCAGTCCGCCGGAGGGCGCGAGTCGAAGTCCCGGCAGGCAGCTGCCGCCGACCCGGTCAGCGCTGACGAACAAACGGTGCGGAGCTTGTCTGGTCAGACATCAGACACAACGCCATCGCGACCCGACGACGCCGTCCGGCCACCCGACCGCAATCCGGCCGATCCGGAGCCGGTACCAGCTGCGGCCGAGCACGACCCGGCCGCACAGGTCCCGACCGAGCAGGTCCCGACCGAGCCGGGCCGGTCGACCGACTGGGCCGGGCTGCCGTTCTTGCTCAACACCGCCGCGCAGGCCGGCCTGCCCGCGGCGCTGCTCGCCGAGCAGGCGCTGGCCGACCGGCCGCTGTGCTGGACGGTGTACCAGCTGGGCCGGCTGCTGGTGCCGGGCGTCGACCCGGCCGACCCGGCGCTGTTCGCGCTGGCCGGCCTGGTGCCCGCGCCGGTGCCGCCGGAGCCGGCCACGCCGGCCGAGGCCGACTGCCTCACCGGCCACGCCGAGCGCTGGGCCGCCGTCACCGCGGCCCGGCTGCTGGGCGAACCGTCGCCGGACCCCGGCTGGGTCGTCCGAGACCTCGCGGGACGTCCCGGCCGCGTCGTCGCCGAGCCGGGCTGGATCGAGATTCACCTTGCGCTGGACGGGGTTCGGTTGGACGTCCGGCGGGCCGGCCTGGACATCGATCCGGGCTGGCTGCGCTGGCTGACCGCGGTGGTGAGCTTCGTCTATGAGTGAGAATCCGACGCTGCTGCTGGACGCCGAGCCGGGTGCGGTGTCCCGCCGGCTCACCGCTGCCACGGCCGGGCTGGCGGTGAGCGTCGCCGAGGTCATCGAGCAGTCCACCGGCGGCGATCCGGCATCGGTGGCGGCAGCCTCCTTCCTGCGCGAATGGGCAGCAGCCGCCGAACCGTCGCCGGCCGCGGACGGCCTGCCGCTGGACCTGCTGACCGAGCGGTACCGGTTGCACGACGCCGAGCGCGACCTGATCCTGCTGGCCGGACTGGCACAGGAACACGAAGGACTGGCCGGCACGCTGCGCTCGATGCACCCGCAGGGCTTCGCCCACCCCTCGGTCGGCCTGGCCGCACTGGTGCTGGACCGGCGTGGCCATCAGCGGGTGGAGCTGCGCCGGCTGCTGTCCGAAGGCCGGGCGGTCCGGTGCGGGTTGCTGCAGTTGGACGGCAGCGACGCGCTGTTCGAGCGCTCGGTGCTGCTGGCCGCCGGGCTGTGGGAGGCGCTGCACGGCCTGGATGCCTTCCCGGCGACCCTGGACCGGGTGCCCTGCCGTCCGGCACCGCACGGCCTGGCCGGTTGGCTGGTCGAACCCACGCCGGCCCGGGCGGTGCGGGCGCTGCGCACCGCAAGCCGGATCACCCTGCTGGTCCGGGGGGCCGACGAGGCGGTGGCGCTGGGACGCTGCGCCGCGCTGGCCGATCAGGCGGGTGCCCGGCTGCTGGCGGCGCGGATCCGTCCGGATGACGCGGCGGCGGCCTGCCTGCTCGGCGCGCACGCCGCAGTCCGCAATGCGCTGCCGGTGCTGGTGATCCGGCCGGCAGACGGCGCCGGTTCGGCGGAGCTCGCCACCGCGGGATTGCCGGGTCCGGTGCTGGTCGTCGCCCCGGCCGGCGCGGCGTTGCGGTTCCCGCCGGACCGGCCGGTGCTGTCGGTGCCGGTCGGCCAGCTCAGCGCGGCGGACCGGCGGCAGGCATGGCTGGCCACGCTGCCGGAGCTGTCCGTGGCGGACGCGACCACCCTGGCCGGCCGGCACCCGCTGGACCCGGCGTTGATCGAACCGGTCGCACTGGACGCGGCGGCCGGCCAGGTGCCACCCGACCCGGTCTCGATCGCCGGCCTGATCCGAGCCCGGGCGGTGGCCGCGCTGCCGCCGGGCATCGAGGTGGCGACACCCTCGGTGCCGTGGTCGCGGCTGGTGCTGGCCGACAGTGCCGGCTTCCAGTTGCGCGACGCGGTGGCCCGGCTCGAGCACCAGGCGCTGGTGCTCGACGACTGGCGGGTGCGCGAGCATGCCCGGGCCAGCCGCGGTGTCCGGCTGCTGCTGACCGGCCTGCCCGGCACCGGCAAGTCGCTGGCCGCCGAGGCGGTGGCCACCGCGGCCGGCACCGACCTGTTGCGGGTGGACGTCTCCCAGATCGTGTCCAAGTGGATCGGCGAGACCGAGAAGAACCTCGCCGCCGCCTTCGAGGTAGCCGAGCGCACCCAGGCGGTACTGCTGCTCGACGAGGCCGACTCGCTGTTCGGCACCCGCACCGAGATCTCCGACGCCCACGACCGGTACGCCAACCTGGAGACCGCCTACCTGCTGCAACGGCTGGACCACTTCGACGGCCTGGCGGTGCTCACCACCAACCTGCGGCACAACATCGACCCGGCCTTCGTGCGCCGGATGGACTTCGTGGTCGACTTTCCGCTGCCTGACGAGCCGCTGCGGCACGAACTGTGGCAGCTGCACCTGCCGCCGGAACGGATCGGCCCGGACGTGCAGCTGGGCCTGCTGGCCCGGCTGTACCCGATCGCCGGTGGCTGGATCCGCAACGCCGCGATCGCGGCGGCCTTCTTCGCGGCAGCCGCCGGCGAGCAGATCTCCCAGTCCCACCTCGTCGCCGCGGTGCGGCGCGAGTACCTGAAGGCGGCCCTGCCGTGTCCGGGCGAACCTGCGAGGAGACGAGATGACAGCTGAGTGCGCGTGCTCGTGCGGCAACTGCACGGACCTGCCGGTGACGCCGTTCCAGGCGCTGCGGGTGTCCTACGGCATGCTGCTGGGCGAGGACGACTTCCGGGTGCTGATGGGCAATCCACGCGGCAAGCAGATGCTGCACTCGTCCTGGCTGCACGGCAGCGGCGTGCTGTGGGGGTACCGGGTGGGCACCGAGGCCGCCGCCGGTGGGCCATTGCTGCTGCGGGTCTCGCCCGGCCTGGGGGTGGACGGGCTGGGCCGCGAGGTGGAGTTGCAGTCCTCGGCCTGCCTGAACCTGCAGGACTGGCTGAAGACCTGCGACGATCCTCCGGACCAGGACGGCTGCAGCAGCCGCACCGTGCACGCCTGCCTGGTCGCCGAGTTCGACTGCTGCCTGAGCAATCCGGTTCCGGCGCTGGCCGACCCGTGCGACGTGAACCGCTCGCACGACTACGAATCGCGGGTCACCGAGACCGCCCGGGTCGAGCTGCGGCCGGGCCGGTGCCGCCGGCGACGGCGTCCCTACCACCGGGTGCGGGTGCTCTTCGGGCTGGACGAGCCGGAGCACGACGAGGGCTGTGCCGGCACCGCCGGTTGCGGCTGCTCCGATCGGGCCGGCGAGCAGGCGCTGGCGTCGCGCGAGCGGGTCGCCGCGGCCGCACCGGCTGACCGGCCGCGGCTGTTGGCCCGCGAGCTGCGCCGGCTGGCCGCCGAGGACGGTGCCGAACTGGGGCCGGCGATCGAGCCCGGCACCAGCGACCCCACGCTGTTCCCGGTCCTGGAGCAGGACGCCGCGGTGGTGCTGGCCTGCCTGGAACTGGACCTGCGCGATGCCGACGGCTGCACCACCGTCACCGACGTGCGGATCGACCTGGGCTGCCGCAGCACGCTGCTGCCCACCGCCACGATCACCGAGCTGTGCTGCGGGCTGGCGCCCGGACTGGTGCAGGACCGGCCGGACGGCTCGGCCGACGACGCCGGCGGCCCGCGGGTGTTCGCCGACGGGGTGTCGTGGTCTGAAGACGGGCTCACCCTGGTCGTCCCGGTATCCGCGCCGCTGGTGCCGGGTTCGCTCCGGCACGCCGTCACGGTGACCTCGCTGTCGGCCCGCGGCTGGGTCGAGGAGGACCTGTCCGGGATCGGCTACGACCCCGAACTGCCGGCCATCGTGGTGTCCCTGGTGGACCGGCCGACCAACGCGCTGCTGCGGTTGCAGGTGGTGGGGACCGGCACCATGCCGGTGTACGGCGCCGAGCCGCTGGTTCCGCTGGCCGGCGTGTGGGGCGGCCCACCCGGCAGTGCCGACGACGGCCACGACGTGCTGCTGACCTTCGCGAATCGCTCGACCGAGAATGGGGAAAGTCGATGACCACCGCCATCGCAGGCAGCACACCGGCCGTCGGGCAGCCAGGCCAGCCCGGTAGTTCGGACTCGGTGTCCGCGGGTCCGGTGAGCGGCGGCATCCGCCGGCTCAACCCGGCGGACGGGCTGTTCCTGCGTTCGGAGCACCTGAACCAGATGCAGGCCTACAGCCGCGAGCTGGCGCTGGCGGTCGGCATCGCCGGTGGCACCGGCGTCGTGCACGGCTACCAGTTGAGCCTGGCCGATGCCGAACTGACCGTCACCCCGGGCCTGGCCGTCGACGCCGCCGGCATGCCGCTGCGCACCGGCGCGCCGGTCACCCTGCGGCTGGACGGGCTGGCGACCCCACCGGGAAGGTTCTGGCTGGTCGAGGTGATCGCCGACCGTCCGGTGCCCTCGGACAACGAGCCGGTGTACGGCAACCTGTGCGGCGATCCGTGCTCGGGCTCGTCGATCCAGCCCTGGCTCGACGACGCGGTGCGGGTGCGGGTCAGCGCGCGGGACACCCTGCCGGGGCTGGCCTCGGTGCCGGCGGCGAACCGGACCCGCAACTGGCTCGCGTCGGCCTACTTCGAGCAGGAAAGGCGTGCCGGTCCGCCCTGGCTGACCCCGGACCAGTCCGGTGCGGTGGCCTCGCTGCTGGGGCTGCCGTGGTCCGGCGGGCAGCCGGCCACCGCGCCCGGCGTGCTGGGCGAGCCGGCCGGCAACGGCGTGCCGCTCGGCGTGCTGCTCCGGGTCGAGGACGGCTGGCAGCTCGACGTCTGGACCGCCCGGCGGGACCTGGTGCAGACCGTGCCGCGGGCGGCCTGGGAGTACCGGCTCGGCCTGCGTCCGTGGCCGGTGTTCGTCGCGCAGGTGCTGCAGTTCCAGGCCCAGCTGGCCGAGCTGCCGCCGGCCGAGCAACTGGGCGAGGCCGTCCTGGGGGAGGCGGCGGACTTCTACGAGACGGTGCTGGCCGAGGCGCCGCGATCGCGCAAGGCGGTGCAGCAACTATGGGACAAGTGGGCCCAGCAGCACACCAGACCGCTCACCGAGGGATCGCTGCTCGGCCACGGCTTCGGCGAGCTGCCACCGGCCGGCTTCCTGCCGCACCCGACCGGCAAGGCGGCGCTGGCCGAGCGGTTGCAGGCGCTCTTCGGGCCCAACGTCGTGCTCCAGGTGCACTCCAACAGTGCGGACGCGGCGCTGCGCGCGGTCACCGAGGCCCAGCACCTGGACCGGATCCCGCTGGACCGGCCGGCCGCCAAGCCGACGGTGGACGTCTGGATTCCCGACACGGCCGCCGACCTGCCCGCGGTGTTCACCCCGTCCTACGGCTGGATCGCCTTCGCCCGCAACCGGAGCGAGCCGGTGCAGGTGGCTGCGCCGGCCACCGAACCGGTCGAGATCTACCTGGCCGTCGCCGACGGGGACCTGACGTTCTCCGACATCGTCAAGCTGGCCGTCGGCGATCGGTCGCTGCCCAAGGCCGAGCAGCTGGCCACCTTGCAGTATCCACCCGGCGAGTGGGGCGTGCCGGCTCCCGAGCAACTAGTGGCCGCGTTGGGTGACAAGCTGCGCGACCTGCTCCGGCAGTCCCGCCAGCGCCTGCTCGGGGTGCTCGGGACCGCCAGTACCGACCCGCGCCGGCCACTGGCCGCGGCCCGGGCCGCGTTGCTGCCGGTCAGCTTCGAGCAGGACGGCATGCCGCACCTGCCGGAAACCGCTGTCATCTCCCATCCCGCGCCCGAGCAGATCGTGTTCGTGGTGGGCAGCCTCCCGGACCGGGATCCGGCCTGAGATGGCCGGCCGGACCGCGCAGGCCGCCGTGTGCATCGTGCGGGTCGAACCCCAACCCGGGCACCTGCTGATCTCCGTCACCACCAACCGGACGCTGAATCGGGAGCTGTACTCGACCTCGGTCGAACCCACCCACCGGTACAGCGATCCGGAGGTCGCGCTGCAGGCGGTGGCCGCTTTCCTGCACTCCTTCCGGTCCTGATTCGGCGCACATAACAGGGGAATCGGGCACACCCGGCTCGGCCGGCAACTTCTTGATCGCGTTGGGTATCTGGCAGCGAGGTGGCTGCTCCCTTCTCGTGACACATCGGTGACGTGTTCGGCGATACGGTCGCCACCGAGTGGACGGGGGGTCTGCCATGGTGCAACAGTGCGCCGAGCACACTGCCGGAACGGACAGTCGCGGGAGGTCCAGCATCCACCTGTTCGGCGGTCCGTACGTGACGGTGGACGGGGCCCGCAAACAGGTGCCCGAGGGCAGCAAACGGCTGCTCGCCTTCGTCGCGCTGCGGCGGGGCCGGGTCGAACGCCGGCACGCCGCCGGCACCCTGTGGCCGGTCGGCGACGACGGCCGGGCGGCCGGCAACCTGCGCTCGGCGCTGTGGCGGCTGCGCGGCGCCGACATCGAGATCATGCAGTGCGACAAGTGGTCCTTGCGACTGGCCGACGGGGTCGCGGTCGACGTCCAGCTGGTCACCGAGTGGGCCGACCGGGTGATCTCCGACCGGGCCCTGGACTGTGACCTCGCGGTGTCGCCGTCCCAGCTGGATGCGCTCGACCTGCTGCCCGGCTGGTACGACGACTGGGCGATCCTGGAACGGGAACGGCTGCGCCAGCGGGTGTTGCACGCGCTGGAGGCGCTCAGCCGGCGGCTGGTCGAACTGGGCCGCTATGCCGATGCCGTCGAAGCCGCCATCGCCGCGATCGCCGCCGAGCCGTTGCGCGAGAGCGCGCAGCGTGCCCTGATCGAGGCACACCTCAGCGAGGGCAACTGGGTCGAGGCGCACCGTGGCTTCGTGCACTACCGCGACCTGCTGCGCCGCGAGCTCGGGGTGTCGCCGTCGACCGAGCTGGCGAACTATGTCTACCGATCGGCCGGCACCGGCCGGCAGCTGCCGGTCCACCGTGCCCCGACGTCAGCGGTGGCCACCTGAGCGGCGGTGTCATGAGCGGCGAGGAGGAGAATCCGGTCGCGCCCGACGAGGTCGCGGACGCCACCGCGGAGCACTCCACCGTCAAGCAGCAGCTGGCCGAGGGCTTCCGCTCGGCCGGCCGGTCCGGGCTCGCCGAGGCGGTGACCGGTGCGGATTTCGGGCTGTGGGTGCAGACCGAGAGCGGCTGGAACCCGCGGGTGGTCTCCGGTCGAACCAACCAGGGCATGGTCAACGGCGGGCTGTTCCAGTTCTGGTATGGCCATCCCTGGGCGCAGCGGTACTTCTCCCGGGGCAACAATCCGCAGAGCGCCTTCACCATGCCGCCGGCCGATCAGGCCCGGGCGGTGGTACAGCACTTTCCACATGTCACCGCCGCGACCGTGCACCGCTACGCCCAGCAGATTCGCAACGGCAGCTACTCCGGCTGGGGGTGATGGCACCCAGCCATCCCGGTGTCTAATGCGGGCATGCAGAGCCGGGCGGTGCGACCCGCTGGCGGTTCTGAGCAGGCTCAGCCGCGGCTGGTAGCGCTTTTTGTTGACCGGCCCGCCGGAACCGTAAAGAATCCGGATATCCCCGGCACGGGGACCCATCCAGAAGCCAATCGCACAGCCGCGATCCGGCTGTGTTCACGGAGGTAGCGTTTCATGCCTGTACGCCGTCTCACCCGCGTGGCCGTCACCGGCTGCGCGCTGGCCGCCCTGGCGGTCCAGTTCAGCCCGGCCTACGCCGGTGCCGCCAAGCCGTCGGCCGACTCCAGCACCGGAACGGCCAGCGTGTTCAAGGTCAATCCGGTGCAGTCCAGTGGCAACGAGAACCTCACCGACAACAACGACTCCGCCACCGCGGTGCCGGCCAGCGAGTACGCCACGGTGCAGCTGCGCAACCTCGACGGCTCGGGCTACCTGAGTGGCAAGTGGGTGAGCGTGCAGTCGGCCACCGGCACGCCGGCCTACTCGCCGACCAACACCTTCGTCTACGACCGTTCGCAGGACCAGTTCGAGCAGGTGATGGCCTACTTCTGGATCAACCAGGCCCAGGAGTACCTGCAGTCGCTCGGCTTCGGTTCCACGCTGCGCCCGGTCAACGCCCAGCAGCAGCAGGTCAAGGTCGACCAGTACGGTGGCGACAACTCCTACCAGACCGACAAGCCGTTCCGGATCCGGTACGGCAAGGGCGGGGTGGACGACGCCGAGGACGCCGAGGTGATCGTGCACGAGTACGGCCACGCGGTGCACGCCGCGCAGGTGCCCGGCTTCGGTATGAGCGAGGAGGCCGGCTCCATCGGCGAGGCCTGGGGCGACTACCTGGGCATCGAGGTGGGCTTGGACGCCGCGCAGCAGTACAACTGGCCGGTCAAGACCGACCTGGCCTGCTCGATGGACTGGGACTCGACCTCCTACACCAGCACCGTGCCGCACTGCATCCGCCGGCTGGACACCAACCTGACGGTGGCGAACAAGACCGGCGAGGTGCACCACGACGGAATGATCTGGAGCCGGGGCCTGTGGGACATCCGCAACGGCTACATTTCGCTCGGCCTGGGGAGCCGCCGCGCGGACACCACGATCGTGGACGCCCAGTTCGACTTCGCGCCCGACACCTCGTTCAGCGCGGCCGCGCAGGCGATCTACAACAAGGCACTGGCTCGCGACGGTGCCACGGCTGCGAACCTGGTGCGCAACGCCTTCGCCGCCCGGGGGATCACCTTCTGATCCGCTCTCGCCGGCTGATCCGCTCGGCGGATCGCTGACCCTGCGAAGACCGACCGCCGCGGCACCCGACACGGGCGCCGCGGCGGTCGGCTTTGTTGCAGCGCCGGAAGGGACGACGGGGGCCCCTAGCTGCCGGTGCACCGGTCGAGGATGACGCAGCACCGGCCGTCCGCCGCGTCCAGCCGGGCCTGCAGCGAGACGCCGGCCGCGCCGCCCTCGGTCAACCCGTCCAGCAACCCCTGCATCAGGTCGAGGTTCATGCCGCACACCAGCTCGGTGTGCTCGCCGGCGAGCTCGGCGAACGGGCAGTTGCCCAGCGTGATGCCCGCGGCTCCGGCACGCGGCTCGTAGCCGTGCGCCGCCAGCACCTCGCAGACCGCAGCCGCCGGCTGGTCCGGCCCGGGCCGCTGGGCGGCCAGTGAGCCGGCCCGACCTCCCCAGGGGCGGCCGGTGGCCCGGGCCACCTGGTGCAGGGCCACAGCCACCGGTCGGGCGGAGGCGGTGCTGTCCTCGATGGCCCGGGCCATCAGCCGGGCAGGAAGTTCGTAATGCCGCTCGGGCAGGCTGACCGCGATGTCGTGCCCGGCCCGGCGGTAGAACTTGGCCGGCCGGCCGGCACCCGGGCCGCTGCGGCCCTCCGGGCGCCGGTACTCCACCTCGAGCAGGCCGTCCTCCTCGAGCTTGTCGAGGTGGAACTTCGCGACGTGGTGGGCCACCCCGACACCGCCCGCAGCCTGCTCGCGGTTCACCGGGCCGGCCTGCGCGGCGACGAACCGGTAGAGCCGCAACCGCACCGGCTCACCGAGTGAGGCGATGCTGCGCAGCTGGGCGTCGCGGCGGTCCTGCTGCGGCGGTGTGGACTGCTGCGGTCCGGTCATGTTCTAAAAGATACTCCCGTTGACGAAAGAATAGGTCCGGTCTAACGTGCCGTCCATAGTCCGATAGAGGAGCCGTCATGAGTCAGACCCTCGCCGGGCGCGCGTACCCTGACCTCGGCGTTGCACGGCCGGTTGCATACCGACCCGGCGGCCCGGGCAGAATTCTTCGCCCTCACCCGCGGCCGTTGAACCGCCGGCTGAGACCTACCGAAAGGGCATCTCGATGAGTTCGTCGGACACCTTCGTCGTCGTCGGAGCCGGCCTGGCCGGTGCCAAGGCAACCGAGGCCCTGCGGGAGCAGGGTTTCGACGGCCGCATCGTGCTGATCGGCGCCGAGCAGCACCTGCCCTACGACCGGCCACCGCTGTCGAAGGGCTACCTGGGCGGCTCGTCGGAGCGGGACAAGGTGTTCCTGCACCCGCGGGACTGGTACACCGACCAGAACGTCGAGCTGTGGTTGGACCGGCCGGTCACCGAGCTCGACCGTAACGCGCAGCTGGTGCGGCTCGCCGACGGCGAACAGCTCCACTACGACAAGCTGTTGCTGGCCACCGGGGCCAGCCCGCGCTCGCTGCCGCTGCCAGGGGCTGACGCCGACGGGGTCTACCTGCTGCGCACCCTGGACGATTCCGACGCGCTGCGCGAGCTGTTCGGCGGCATCCGCCGGCTGGTGGTGATCGGTGCCGGCTGGATCGGCCTGGAGGTCACCGCCGCCGCCCGGCAGGCCGGCGTCGAGGTCACCGTGGTGGAGAGCGCCGAGTTGCCCCTGCTGCGAGTCCTCGGCGCCGAGGTGGCCCAGGTGTTCGCCGACCTGCATGCCGCGCACGGAGTCGATTTCCGTTTCAAAGCAAGCCTGACCGGCATCCGTACCGACGGCGGCCGGGCGACCGGCGTGCTGCTGGGCGACGGCACCGTGATCGAGGCCGACGCGGTGCTGATGGCCGTGGGGGTGAGCCCGAACAGCCGGCTCGCCGAAGAGGCCGGCCTGGCGGTGGACAACGGCATCGTGCTCGACAGCGGCCTGCGCAGCAGTGACGAGAACATCTTCGCCGCCGGCGACGTCGCCAACGCGATGCACCCGTTCTACGGCAGGCAGATCCGGGTCGAGCACTGGGCCAACGCGCTGAACCAGCCGGCAGCGGTGGCGGCGGCCATGCTCGGCCGGCAGGCGAGTTATGACCGGCTGCCCTACTTCTACACCGACCAGTACGACCTGGGCATGGAGTACCTGGGCTACGTCGAGCCGGGCGAGTACGACCAGGTGGTCTTCCGCGGCGACGTGCCGGGCCGGGAGTTCCTGGCCTTCTGGCTGTCCGGCGGTCGGGTGCTGGCCGGCATGAACGTCAACGTGTGGGACGTCGTCGACGACGTCCGGTCGCTGATCCAGTCCCGGGCCGTGGTGTCCGCCGAGCGGCTGGCCGACCCGGCCGTGCCGCTGGCCGACCTCGTCGCCGGTTAGCGCAGGCAGCCCGCCGTCTCACCGGCTGGACAGCGCGATCCGCTTCACCACCTGCAGGCTGGACGCGTCCTGTCCGGAGGAGGTCTTGGCCAGTTCCACCACGGCCAGCCGGCCGGCGGCGCCGAAGGTCATCAGCTCGTTGCCGAAGTACGGGCCGGCCTCCCGGGTCCAGGTCAGCCGGCTGCGCGGCACCTTGGTCACGAGGTCGAGCAGCGCCCGGGTGGTGCGCTCGGCCAGCCTGCTCCAGGCCAGCCGGAAGGTCACCTTCATCGCGGTGGGCACGTAGTTGTGCAGCGGCGAGCAGGTCAGCTGGTAGACCTGGGAGTCCACCGGTTCGCCGAAGTTGGCCCGGGCCACGTAGGCGTGGTGCACGTCGCCGGACAGCACGCACACGGTGGCCGGCGCCCGGCCGCCACGCTTGCCCTGGCCGACGTCGCGGATCAGCTCGCCCAGGGCCTCGAACGAGGCGTGGAAGGCGGCCCAGTGCTCGAGGTCGGCGGCCCGGCGCAGCGACTCCGACCAGCGGGCGAGCCGTTTGCCGCGCGCCCCGTCGGCCAGCGCCTCGTTCCAGGACTCGAGGTCGTGCAGCGCCCGGGCCAGCAGCCAGGGCAGCGAGGTGCCGATCAATAGGTGCTCGTAGTCGCCGTCGGCCTGCTTGGAGATCCAGTCGAACTCGGCTCCGCCGATCATGCTGCGCTGGCCGTCGAGGATCCGGCCGCACCGGGAATCGATCATCAGCAGCCGGATCGGCCCGAAGTCGCGCCGGTAGGACCAGCGGGTGCCCTTCGCGCCGTCGGCCTCGGCATCGGCGTGCCTGGCGAACGCACGCAGCAGCGGCTCGACGTCGCCGTCGGCGGAGCGCACCTGCTGGTAGAGCTCGTCGGTGGCGAGCTCCGCCGGGCCCAGGTTGCCCAGATGCTGGTAGACCCAGTACGAGGACAGGCCGCCGACCACCCGCTCGGCCCACCAGTCGGTGGCCTGGATGTCCTCGCGCCAGGCGCGTGAGGTGTTCCAGTCGTCGCGGATGTCGTGGTCGTCGAAGATCATCGAGCTGGGCAGCACCGACATCAGCCAGCGCACGTCCGGATCGGTCCAGGATTCGGCGTAGAGCCAGGTGTATTCCTCGTAGTCGGCGACCTGTTCCTTCGAACCGGTGGTGATGTCGCGCCGTTGCCGGATCCGCTGCTGGGTCGCCTCGGTGGTCTCGTCGGCATAGACCTGGTCGCCGAGCATCAGCAGGGCGTGCGGCCAGTCCGCGTCGTCCTGCTCGGCCAGTTGGCGGGCCAGCACCATGAGCGCGTCCGGCTCGAAGTTGTCGTCGTCGGTGACCGCGGAGGAGCGGGCGTAGCGGCACGAGCCGAACGACACCCGGACCGGCCCGACGTCATCGATGGTGCGGATGCGCGGCTGCGGGCGCGGGTCGTCGGGCAACGGCCAGACCGGCCGGCCGTCCAACCGCACGTCGTAGCGGGTGCTCTGCCCGACCGGCAGCCCGCTGATCTCGACCAGGGCGTAGTGGTGGCCGGCCATGCACCAGGTGCGCTCGCGGTGGCCGAGGATCTCCACCTCGCAGGCCCGGTCGGTCTCTACCCAGACGGTGGCGTCGTCCCGGCCGACGTGGCGCAGTGCCGGGCCCAGCAGCAGCCGGGGAGCCCCGGACGGCTGGTTCGTGTCGTTGGTCATCCGTACCCCCTGCCGTTGTCCGGCCGGTGGTGCAGGCCTGCCTGCCACCCTACCGGCGCTGCCTGGCGGCCCAGGGTTCGGTGCACGGGCTCGCGAGGAGGACCGCGCAACCGGAACGGGCCCGCAACCGTGTGGTTGCGGGCCCGTTCCGGCCTTGGAGGGGGTATCGGGGGTTAGATGATCGGGGAGAAGGCTTCGGTGCCCGGCACCAGCGCCACCCCGGACATGCCATGGCTGTTGGCGTAGGCCAGTTCCTTGGCCAGGTCGCCGACGCCGTTGGAGCCGGCCAGCGGCGCGAGCGCCACTGTGGACAGCACACCGAGCGCGTGGCCGGAGCCGTCCATGAAGCCCGAACCCGAGTCACCGGGGATGCCGGGGGTCACGGTGTAGACGGTGTGCGTCCAGCCGCCGGCGTCGTCACCGAGGCTGGTGCCGCGCTTGGGCGAGAGCAGTTCGATGCCGCCACGCAGCAGCGAGTTGCCGTAGCTGTAGATCGACGAGCCCACCGTGGTGCCCTGGGTGGTCGGCGCCACCGGACCGCCCCAGAACGGTACGGACGGGTTCACACTGCCGACATAAGCCGGATCCACCTTGACCAGCGCCAGGTCGTTGTAGGCGCAGGTGTCGGCGTCGGTCTCGCCGGCCCGCTGCATGGCCAGCCACGAGGAGTAGGCCAGCGTGCCGGTGCCCACCTGGGTGCCCTCGCTGGCCAGGTTGGCGCCGGTGTTGAAGGTGACCGGGGTGCCGAGCGGCAGGGACTGGGTGGTGCAGCCGTCGGTGTCGGTGGCCGCCCCGGTGCCCGCGCAGTGCGCGGCATATCCGACGTAGGTGGATGTCCCGTCGGAGTAGACGAAGTTGGCGGTGCACTGGGCGCCGTCGGTGAACATCTGGGTGCCCGGGTGAATGGTCGCGGTGGCGGCCGGCGCCCACTGCGCTGCGGCGCTGGCGCTTCCGGCTGACGGCAGTGCGGTGACGGCGACGATCGCGGTTGCGCTGGCTGCTACTGCCAGAACTCGTCGAAACCCGCTCGGCGTGCTCACGAAGTGACCTCCTCGAAAAGCTCGAAACGGCTGTGCTCGTGCGGACGGTGCCGGAAACCGAGAGCGGCAGCGGCCTCCATCGGGGAACCGGCGTGTATCCAGAGCAACGAGGCAGGCCGGGCGAGGTTACGCACCGGCGTGGCGAAAACCCGGCGGCCGGACGTGCCGACCGGTCGCTGTCACCGGCCCTGCCGAGGTCGGTCGCGCGGGTCAGTCCAGTGCGGTACGCACCGAGTACAGCTCGGGGAAGAAGGTCCGGTCCAGGGCCTTGCGGAGGAAGGTGGCCCCGCTGGAACCGCCGGTTCCGGTCTTGCCGCCGATCATTCGCTCGACGGTCTTGAGGTGGCGGAACCGCCAGAACTGAAAGGCGTCCTCGACGTCGACCAGCGCCTCGCAGCCCTCGTACAGGTCCCAGTTGTCGGCCGGTGCGTCGTAGATCGCCTTGAGGACGCCGACCAGTTCCGGAGTGAAGCTGTGCGCCTCGGTGACGTCCCGGTCGGTGATCGAGGCCGGCAGTGGATGGCCGTGCCGGGACAGGTAACCCAGGAACTCGTCGTAGAGGGTGGGGGAGTTGAGCAGCTCGGTCAGCAGCGCGTGAGCCGCGGGGTCCCGGGAGAACATCTCCAGCATCCGGGCGTTCTTGTTGCCGAGCAGGAATTCCACCGCGCGGTACTGGAAGGACTGGAAGCCCGACGAGCTGGCGAGGCTGTCCCGGAAGCTGAGGTACTCACTGGGTGTCAGGGTCGCCAGGATGGTCCACTGGTCGGTGAGGGTGTGCAGGATGCCCTTGACCCTGGCCAGCCGCTTGAGGGCCAACCCGATGTCGTCGTTGCGCAGCCCGTCGCGGGCCCCGAGCAGTTCGTGCAGCAGCAGCTTCAGCCACAGCTCGCTGGTCTGGTGCTGGATGATGAACAGCAGCTCGTCGTGCGCCGCCGGCCGCGACCGCGGGTGCTGGGCGCTGAGCAGTTCGTCGAGGTGCAGGTAGTCGCCGTAGGACATCTCCTCGCGGAAGTCCAGCCGGATGCCCGCCTCGATCTGGTCGGCGGGACCGTCGGGTGCTCCCGCGCTGCCGGAATCGGCGACCGCGCTGCGGTCTGCGGCGTCGTTCGTCATGGCGGCGCACCACTTTCGTCCAGTCGGCTGCCGGTCAGCTTACTGCCGTCCCGCCGGAGATCACGGCGGGATCGACAGCTGCCGGCCGGTGTCAGCCGTTGGCCGCCCAGGACAGTTCCGTCCCCCGGTGGGCGCGCTGGGCCAGCACCGAGATCGAGTCGTCGACGATGGTGGCCAGGTCATGCACGATCGGCAGGTTGCGGGCGTCGTAGGTGACCCGCTCGGCGATGAGCACCGGCCGGCCGGCCGGCCGGCCGACGGCTGTGGCGACCGTGGCCGGCAGGGCCCGGGCGCGCAGGCTCTCGGTGGCCCGGACGATCGCCAGCCGGCTGTGCTGCTCCAGTGAGCGGTACAGCGAGGCCTCCTCGAAATCGACGTCCAGCAGTGACTCGCACCACGGCGCCGGAACCCAGGACACCTGGTGCACCGCGGGCCGGCGACCGATCCGGCGCAGCCGCTCCAGGCGCAGCGCGGGCTCGCCCCGCAACCGGTCCAGCGCGACGGCGACGCTGCCGGGCAGCGGTCGTTGCCGGCTGCTCAGCACCACGGTGGCCAGTTCCACCCCCTGCTGCCGCAGGTCCTCGGCCAGGCTGTTCAGCGAGCGCAGGTCCAGCGTGGGCACCGGCGCGACGAAGGTGCCGCGGCCGGGCAGTTGGGCGATCAGGCCGTCGTTCTCCAACACGCCCAACGCCTGCCGCAGGGTCATCAGGGTGACGCCGTACTCCCGGCTCAACAGCGCCTGGGAGGGCAGCGACGTGCCGGGCTGGAACTCGCCGCGGCCGATCCGGGCGGCCAGATCCTGCCCGATCTGCCGATACTTCGCGATTGCCGCCCTCGACACTGCTCGCCTCCGCCCGCGCGGTAAACCGGTCCCACCGCGAGAGGCTCACCTTAGTACCGGTAGCCGCCGGGCGCGCTCCATGCTGGTTCGGCCTATGAGACTTCTAGAAGAGTTCTGCTCAGCTGGTAGGGTGGGAACTGCGAGGCGGTGGCCCGAGCCGCCGCCCGGACACCCAGGATTGCGAAGGAGTCGCGACCAGATGAACTCCCCGCCCGCTCCGCTTTCCGGCACCCCGACCCTGGTCGAGAGTGCCGGCACGCTGCTGACCGCCGAGACCTCGGCGATGGCCGACCCGGGCGCCCTCGGCCGGTTCGGTGACTTCGGCGGCCGCTACGTGCCGGAGGCGCTGATCCCGGCCTGCGAAGAGCTGGAAGCGGCCTACCGGGAGGCGCGGGCGGACCCGAGCTTCCAGCGCACCCTGGCCCGGACGCTCGAGGTCTATGCCGGCCGGCCGACCCCGGTGACCCCGGCGCGCCGGCTATCCGAGCAGCTCGGCATCACTCTGCTGCTCAAGCGGGAGGACCTCGCCCACACCGGCTCGCACAAGATCAACAATGTCATCGGCCAGGCGCTGCTGGCGCAGCGGATGGGCAAGCAACGGCTGCTGGCCGAGACCGGTGCCGGCCAGCACGGAGTGGCCACCGCCACCGCCGGGGCGCTGCTCGGGCTGGAGGTCACGGTCTACATGGGCGAGGTGGACACCCAGCGGCAGCAGCTCAACGTCTTCCGGATGGAACTGCTGGGCGCGACGGTGGTGCCGGTCACCAGCGGCAGCCGCACCCTCAAGGACGCCTGCAGCGAGGCGCTGCGGCAGTGGGTGTCCCAGGTCGACGAGGCCCACTACTGCCTCGGCTCGGTGATGGGACCGCATCCCTATCCGTGGATGGTGCGGGAGTTCCAGACCGTCATCGGCACCGAGGCACGCGGCCAGTGCGCCGGCCTGCTGCGGCGCGGCGTGCCGGACGTGGTGGTGGCCTGCGTCGGCGGCGGGTCCAACGCGGCCGGGACGTTCGCCGGCTTCGTCGACACCTCAGCCCGGATGGTCGGGGTGGAGGCGGCCGGCGGCGCGGCGATGACCGACGGCACACCCGGCATCCTGCACGGCTTCTTCTCCCAGGTGCTGCAGGACGACGACGGCCAGGTGCGGGAGGCGCACTCCATCTCGGCCGGCCTGGACTATCCCGGGGTCGGGCCCGAGCACGCCAGCCTGGGTAGCTCCGGACGGGTGGAGTACACCACTGCCACCGACGAGCAGGTGCTCGAGGCAGTGGTCACGCTGGCCCGGACGGAAGGCATCCTGGCCGCCCTGGAATCGGCGCACGCGCTGGCCTGGATCCTGCAGGCGGCCCGCTCCGGCGAGCTGGCCGCCGGCTCGACGGTGCTGATGACCCTGTCCGGACGCGGCGACAAGGATGCCGGCCAGCTGATGGACCTGCTCGCATGACCGATGCCGTGACCGGCGCCGAAGCGGTGCCCGGCGCCGAAGCGGTGCCCGGCGCCGAAGCCCCGACCGGTATCGCCGGTCAGCGGACGGCCGGCCCGGTCGAGCAGGCCCTGCGACAGCGCCGGACGTCCGGTGGCAAGGCGCTGGTGCCGTTCGTGACGGCGGGCATCACCGGCGACTGGACCAGCTATGTCCGGGCCTGCGCCGAGCACGGTGCCGACGCGATCGAGATCGGCCTGCCGTTCTCCGATCCGATGCTGGACGGCCCGGTCATCCAGGCCGCCTCCGGGCAGGCGCTGGCCCGCGGGGCGCGCACCGCGGGCCTGCTTGACGAACTGGCGGCCCTCGAAGTCGGGGTTCCGCTGATCGTCATGACCTACAGCAACATCGTGCGCCGCTCCGGCGACGAGGTGTTCTGCCGGACGCTGGCCGCCTCCGGCGTGCGCGGGCTGATCGTGCCCGACACCCCGGTCGACGAGGTCGAGCCGCTGCTGGCCGCCACCCGGGCCGCCGGCGTGGAGCTGATCCTGCTGGTCGCCCCGTCCACCAGACCGCACCGGGTCAGCCGGATCGCCGAGCTGAGCAGCGGATTCGTCTACGCGGTCAGCAACATGGGGGTCACCGGCCTGCGCGATCAGGTCTCGTCCACCGTGCAGCGCACCGTGGACGGCATCCGGAGCCACACCAGCCTGCCGGTGCTGGTCGGCTTCGGCATCTCCTCACCCGCCCAGGCGGTCGAGACCAGCCGCTACGCCGACGGCGTGGTGGTGGCCTCGGCGCTGATGCGCGACGTGCTGGGCGGCGCATCGGCGGCCGAGCTGGGTGCCACCGTGGCGTCCTTCCGGTCCGCGCTGGACGAGGCCGACCAGCACGCGTCCGTCACGCCGGGCTGAGCACCAGCAACCGCCCGGCTACCAGACCGTCGGAGATCAGCCGGCCGATGACCTGCTCCTGGTGCCGGGCGGTGCGCCAGCGCGGGTCGTGGCCGTGCCGCTTCTCGATGAGGTCGTCCACCCGGTCAGCGGCCGCCTGCCAGTCTGGTTCCGGTGCGGCGAAATCGGTCAGCTCGGCCTGCTCGAGCACCGCCAACCGGGCATCGGACAGCAGCTGGTCGAGTTCGGCGGCGGTGCGGAAGTCGTTGCCCTCCGGCTGCTCGGGAAGCCTGTCCACGGTGCGCAGGTAGACCAGCAGGCCGAGCCGGCCGCCGGGGCTGGTCACCCGGTGCAACTCGGCCAGCAGGCCGGCCTGGTCCGGTGCGGTGCACAGCACGCCGAGGCTCCAGACCGCGTCGAACACCCCTTCGGCGAAGGGCAATCGCTCGCCGGCGGCAGCCAGCACCGGGTGTCCGAACAACCGGGCCGAGGCCCGGCAGGCAGCCTGCATCGGCTCGGCGAGCACCGGTCGCACACCGAACCGGCGGGCGGCCAGTTCCGCGGGGCCGCCCACCCCGGCGCCGCAGTCGAGCAGCCGCGTTCCGGCACGCAGCCGCAACCGTTCAGCCAGCCAGCCCAGCGCGGCCGGGCTGCCGCTACCCCGGCAGGCCGCCGGGACGGCGTGTTCGGGGCCCAGTTCGGCAACCGCGTCGGCGGTCCAGGCGGCCATGGTGCCGAACTCGTCGGTCATCGCCTCGTCGTCGCTCACAGCTCACGACCGTATCCGGCGTCCGACCTCGGCCTTCACCTCGGCGGCGTACACCTCACCGCGGGCCGAGGCCAGACCGGACAGATTCACCCCGGCGATGCCGTCGATCGCCAGCAGTTGGCGCGCCTCGGCGACCGCGGCCTCGATGCCGGCCGCCACCGGATCGGCAGCCGCCAGCACCCGGGCAACCGGCTCGGGATCCAGTTCCAGTCCCGGGAAGTTCTGCAACACCGCGGCCGAGCGCTGGTCGGTGTAGACCGCGACGCCGGCGATCAGCGGCAGGCTGACCCCGATCTCGCGGGCGGCCCGGACGAAGGCCGCCAGCCGGGCCGCATCGCCGACGTGGTTGAGCACCGCCAACCGGGCACCGGCCCGCTGCTTGGCCAGCAACCGGGCCGGTCGCAGCGCGCGGGGTGGTGCGTCGGGTGCCTCGGCCACCGCCGCCGGCATGCCCAGTCCCGCGGCCAGACCCGCCAGCCGGGTGCCGTCCAGGTCGAACACCTGGGTCACGTCCGGCCGCACTCCCTCGGCCCGGCCGTCGCCGGTGACACACAGCACGCCATCGGCGCCGGCGATCCGTAGCCCGACCAGCTCCTGTTCCAGGATCAGCCGGTTGCGGTCCCGGCAGGTCAGGGTCAGCCAGCCGGTGCCGCCGGCCTGGGAGATCAGCGCCGCCATCAGGGTGGGCGGGAAGTCCGGACGGTTCTGGTGCTCGCCGACCAGCAGCGCGTCGCAGGAGCCGGCCAGGATGCCGGTGATCCGGGCCAGCGCGTCGGCATCGTAGGGCGGCAGGGTGAGGTCGGTGACCACCACCGGTCCCGTGCCGGCCGCGGCGAGCAGGGCACTGGCCGCCGATCGGCCGGAAGGCGCCGGGCCGGGCTCGGTCCACTCGGGCGCGCCCGGCCGGTCGGTGAACGGGCACCGGTGTGCTGCCATCTCGCAGGACAGGTCGGCGCGCACTCCGCCGCACGGGCCGAACACCATGCGCTTGGGGCAGGCCGGCTCCCGGGTCGGCATCATCGGTGGCCACCGATCGTGGCGCGGTCGAGCCGGTCGCACCCGTTCCGATCCTGGTCGCCGGTACCGCACCGGGGGAGAACCGTGCTGTAACCACGGGTGATTCTCGATCCGGAGGGCGGCGTCCACGATTCGTCCGGCATGCCTGCGATCATGGCACGCCCCGAACCCTCGGGCACGCCGCCCCCGAACGGCAAGCATGAAGGTGCTGCCGTCGGCCGCCTTCACCAATCATGGGCAGCAAGGCAGTCGGCCCGCTTGCGGGACTGCTCCCGGCGCGGCGGCGGCTGCGATCGAACACCGACCCGAACAGCCCCGAGGAGGATGCCCATGTCCGGACGGCCAGTGGGAGACCGCGCGGTAGTGCTCGGTGGCAGCCTGGCCGGGTTGCTGGCAGCGCGGGTGCTTGCCGAGAGCTTCACCGAGGTGCTCGTGCTGGACCGGCGCACGTTGCGCAGCGGCCCGGTGGCCTGGCCGGCCGCCCGCCACGCGCAGCTGCTGCTCGGCCGCGGGCAGCAGATCCTGGCGCGGCTGTTCCCGGGCCTCGCCGAGGATGCGGTCGCCGCGGGAAGCCCGATCGCGGACTTCGGAGCCGTCCGGCACTACGCAGCCGGCCAGCGACTGCAGCCCGCCGCCACCGGGACGTTCTGCGTGGCGTGGGACCGCTCGGTGCTGGACGACCAGCTGGCAGCCCGGGTGCAGGCGCTGCCGAACGTGCAGCTGCGCGAGCACACCGACGTGCTCGGCCTGTCGGTCCACCCCACTGATGACGGGGAGGTGGGACGGGTCCGCGGCGTGCGGGTACGGTCCCGGCGTCCTGGCAGCAGCGACGAGCTGATTGCGGCCGACCTGGTCGTCGATGCCGGCGGCCGTGGCTCGCAGACGCCCGACTGGCTGGCCGATCTCGGCTACCAGCGGCCCACCGAGGAACGGATCCCGGTTGGCCGGACCTTCACCAGCCGGCAGTACCGGCTGCGCAACGAGGCAGCGCTCGACGGGGACCTGGCCATCGAGGTGGCCGCCGATGCCGGACAACCGATCGGTGCGCTGCTGCTGCACCTCGGCTCCGGCCGGTGCGTGCTGACGTTGACCGGTCCGACGGGCGCCCCGGTGCCGTCCAGTCCGGCGAGCATGCTGGAGTGGACCCGGGCATTGCCGGTCACCGACATCTCTGCCGCGTTGCTCGGCGCCCGGCCGATCGACGAGGCGGTGAGCGAGGAGTTCTCGGCCAGCCTGCGGCGACGGTACGAGCGGCTGGACCGGCTGCCGGAACGGTTGCTGGTCATGGGCGACGCGGCGTGCAGCATCAACCCGACGTACCAGCAGGGCATGACGATGGCAGCGCAGCAGGCACTGGTGCTGCGCGAGCACCTGCAGCACGGCATACCGCAGTCAGTGGCTTTCGCCAAGGAGGTAGCCGCCGCCGTCGACGTGCCGTGGAACATGGCCGCCGGGGCCGACCTTGCCTTGGCCGGCATGTCCTTCGCCTGCAGCGAGGATGTCGCGGTGAACGCAGCATTCCTGGCCAGGGTGCGGGCGGCCGCAACCCGGGATTCGGTGTTGAGCAGGGCACTGCTGCGGGTGACCGGCCTGGTCGATTCCCCCGAGGTACTCATGACGCCTGACATCGTGGCGCGTGCGATGGGCCCGGCCGAACGGCGGGCAGCGGCCTGACCGTCGCGGGCTGTTCCGAACCGCAGAGGGCACCGAACCGCAGAGGGCACCGAACCGCAGAGGGCACCGAACCGCAGAGGGCACCGAACCGCAGACATAGGAGAGGGTGGCGAGGCAGATCCATCGCCACCCTCCCCGGTCGCGGGGTGTTCCCCGGTTACTCGTCCCCGTCCCCGGTCCAGCAGCCCAGCACGTCCGAGGCGATCTCGTAGGCCAGATCGGTTCGCCGTTGCTGTTGCGGGCCGAACACCGCGGGCAGGCCGGTGGTGTCCACCTGCAGTGTCATGTTGTCCTTGAGCACGACGGCGATCCCGGTCTTCGTTCCGTAGGCCTGCTCGCCCAGCCCGATCAGCGGCTCGGTGCTGCCGAGCTTGCCGCGTAGGGCGTCGAAATAGTCGTGTGCGACGGAATCGCTCGCCGATTGCTTGACCGACAGCACCATCCGCCCCATCGGAAGGGTGTAGGTGCAGGTATAGAGCTGGTCGTGCCAGCTGGACTGCACCGGTGCCGGTGCGTCCAATTGCAGCACTGTGCGGACCTGGTCACGGATGTCCTGCGAGCACACCATGGCGGCAGCCTTCGACGGGGCGTCCGGCTTCGACGGAGCAGACGGTGCCATCGTCATGCCGGCCATGGTCTCGCCGGGGGCCATCGTCATGCCGGCCATCGATTCGCCGGGCGCCATCGTCATGCCGGCCATGCTGCCGCGGTCCGAAGCATTGCTGTCCGAGCCGGCGCCGGATGCGCATCCGCCGGTGACCAACACCGCCAGCACACCCAGGCCGGTGACTATCTGCCGTGTTCTCATCAGCGTTTCCTCATCTGTCGGTGGCCTCAGCCGCGCTTGCTCGACACCAGGGTGGCGAAGGCGACGATGTTGTCCTCGTAGCTGTGCGCGCTGAAGTCGAACTTCCCGCCGCAGGTGATCAGTCGCAGCTGTGCGTCGTCGGTGTTGCCGTATACCTCGAGGGTGGGGAAGCGATTTTTGGGATAGCTCACCACCCGGTCGACCCGGAAGGTCGCCGTGCTGCGGTCGGTACGGCCGACCGTCACCGTGTCTCCCGGGCGCAATGCCCCGAGCCGGTAGAAGATGCCGGGACCGTACTTGGCCGAGTCGACGTGACCCAGGATCACCGACGGACCCAGCTGGCCCGGCGTGGGGGAGTACTCGTACCAACCTGCCCGGGAATCACGCTCCAGCGGCGGAACCTGCACCGTGCGGTCCGGGTTGAGTCCCAGTTGCAACAGGTCCGAGCGGACCTTGATGGCCGGAATCTCCAAGCTCACCGGGACCGACCTGGCCAGCACCTGCTGGTTCGAGGTCGAGGCCGACGGAGCCGGCTGGCTGCTGCGGCTCGATCCCGGCGAAGAGGGTGCCGGCTGTTGTGCGGCCGTGGTGGGTGCGGCGGCCGCCGGCGGCGGCTGAGGTGGGTGCTGCTGGGCTCGTAAACCGATCACCAGCAGCAGCACCCCAGCCGCGACCAGCACGCTCGCCGTGACGGCGATGAGCCGGCCACGACGAGCGTGCGGTGCGACACCAGGCATGGAAATCGCTCAGTCCTGTTCGATCAGCTCTCGGACGCGGTCCGGCGACGCATCGCCAGCGCACCCGCACCGAGACCGGCTGCAAGCAGGGCCCCCCCGAAGCCGAGCACTGCCTGGTCCTCGATGCCTGCGGTGCTGCCACCGCCGGTGTCAGCCGCTCCGCCCGGCATGGAAGACATCTGCGAGGCCACCAGGGTGCCGCACAGCGCCGGCGAGGTGGCGGCCAGCGGGAGGGAGGGAACCAGGTCGCTCTTCTCGCCCTGTGCCGTCTTGCTGAGGGTGGCCGGGTCCAGACCGTGCACGACCACTACCGCGGTGCCGTCCTGCAGGGACGCCATCGTCTTGGAGTCCAGGGTGATGGTGCGGGAGTAGTCGAACGACGCTCCCGACGGAGCCACGGTCAGGGTGGTACCGGCAGCCGGGCTGGTGTCGCCCGACTTGGACAGCGTGGTGCCGATGGCGCCGTAGCTCGGCGCGCCCTCGGTGGTGCTGATCACGCCGTCGTTGTTGGTGTCGGCCGCGGTGGTCGGGCAGCTGCCCTTCGCACCGATGTGGATGTGCTGCACGTGCGGGTAGGGGTTTCCGCCGAACTTGTCGGCCAGGCCCGTGACGTGCTCGGTGATGGTCGCCTGCGACCCGTTCATCGAGATCATCAGGGTGCCCGAGGCGGACGAGTGGTTCAGCGCGTTCAGCTGGGCCTGGTAGGACGAGCTGCCGGCGGCGGACGCCGCACCCGGCATCGCCAGGGCTGCTGCGCCCAGTGCGAGCGCCGGTGCGCACAAGAGTAGGGACTTCTTCATGGAATCCTCCGGGACATCGGCCAGACAGGTAGCCCGGCAACGAGTGGTTCGTGTCAGTGGTTCGGTGCGAGCGGGGAAACGGATTGGGCGCTGCGCAGAAAGCCGACAACGGCCGCACCGGTGGCCACCGCCTCAGCCACCGCGGTCAGGGTTTTCTTGAAGAACCACACCGGCTCGTACATCGCCGGAACGGGCCCGAACGCCGGAAGCTGGTAGTAGCGGTAGGCGAGCAGGGCGACCAGCCCGCCGGCTGCCACCGCCAGGGCTGCGGCGTAGGCGGCGCGGCTGCCGCGCAGCACGACCCACAGCAGCGCCAGCAGGGCGAGAGCTGCCTCGATGCGGAACAGATTTCCCTGGCCGATGCCACCCGGCGCGGCGAGCTGGTAGTTCGCCGCCAGTTGCAGGTGCAGCACCGCGTCGACGAGCAGGCCCGCCGAGGTGATTGCCCGCAGTGCCAGGTCGGCGAGCCGGTGCCCGTCCAGGGTGGCGGTCCGGCTCATTTCACTACCAGCACACCGTGCATGTTCGAGTGGTAGATGCAGTGGAACGGGTAGCTGCCCGGCTCGGTCGGCGCCGTGAAGGTGGCGCTGCCGTCACCGTCGACCTTGAGGTCGAAGCCGCCGTCCTTGTCCTCGGTCACCGTGTGGTTCTCGCCGTCCTTGTTCGTCACGGTGATCTTGGCGCCGGGGCTGACCGTGGCGGGCGTGCTGTAGGCGAATTTGTCGATGGTGATGACGACTGGTTCCGCGGCCGGCTGGGACGAGGACGAGCTTGTCCCTGGCGCGGCAGACACGGTGCTGGATGCGGCCGGTGGCGTGGTAGTGGAAACCGGCGCCTTCGACGAGGACGAACAGCCGGTCAGCAGCACGGCTGCGGCGATGCCGAGCACGGCCGCGCCGGTCTGGCTCCGACGCCGGGTCTTCGAGTGGGCGGATGCCGCGCCGTCGTCCGGATGGCAGATGGGTGGGTTCACGAGAACTCCTTCTGGGCCGCGGCGACGCAGGACAGCGTCGGGCTCCTGCGGAGTTATTCGGCGACAACCGGTATGCGGATGTGCGCGTCATCCGGCGACTGCCGGAGGTGCTCAACGGCACGACCGGTTTCACCGGTTACCGACGACGCGGTGCCCCTGCCACGTGAGCTACCTGATCCAGCGGGCTTTCGGCTTGCTGCACATGGGATATCCCTCGGCGGTGCCGCGGCTGCTGTTCGGCTGCGTGGCCGCAATCCCAGCTATCCGCCGGAGCCGGGTCGGCGTCGGTCGGCTGCACCGGCACGGGCGCCAGTTGGCGGACTGCCGGACGCCGGTCGAGCAGCACCTCCTGGGCCGGGTCGGCCAGCGGCCGGAGGTTGGCCGGCAGCTCGTCGAGCCTCATCAGCTTGTCCTCCGTGAAGCGGGTCAGATCAGGTTGCCCAGGCCGCCACCGAGGCCGCCCAGCTTGCCCAACAACTCCTGGGGGTTCAGCCCGAACTTCGCCAGCAGGTCCGCGTGCTGCTGCGGATCGACCTGGTCCGGCAGCTCCTGCTCGGCCTGGTCGGCCTGTGGGTGGTTCTGCTGGCGCAATAACTGCACGATCTGGTCCTTGTCGATGTTCATGACTGCGAACTCCTCATCGGATGCGCCGGCGGCTCGGGAGAATTGCGCACAGCACGATCGGCCGGAAGGGCAACGGGGCACCGCCCGGAAACGGGCGGGCAGCTGGATGTTCAGCCGGGCCGGAGTGCGCATCGGCAGTCCGGCAGCTCCGACGCTAGGCGTTGCACCCCTGCCGGCGCAACAGTGCGGGCTGCCCCGGGCCGGCGCGGCCGCGCGGCTAGGAACGGCGGGTGGACAGCCCTGCCGGATGGTGGTCGGAGCTGCCGGGGTCACGGTAGATCCGGTTCCGCAGCAGCTGGGTGGCCTTGCGGCGGCCGCCGCCGAACAGACCGGCGCGTCCGAGGGCGGCCCGGGCGGCATTGGAACCGGGGGCCCCGTGCACGCCACCGCCCGGGTGGGCCGACGAGCCGCTGAGGAACAGCCGGTCGATCGGCGTACCGGCCCCGCCGAGACCGGGCACCGGACGGAACACCAGTTGCTGGTGCAGCTGGGCGGTGCCGCCGTTGACCGCCCCGTGCACCAGCGACGAATTCTCCCGCTCCATCTGGCCGGGCGAGGCGACCCGGCGGCCGATCACCAGATCCCGGAAGCCGGGCGCGTGCCGCTCGACGCGCGCCTCGATCCGTTCGACGTGCTCGGCGATGTCGCCCTCGTCGAGGCGGACTCCGGGCGGCAGGTGGGTGTAGGCCCAGGCCGACTCGGTGCCGGCCGGAGACCGGCTCGGGTCGGCGGTGGTCATCTGGCCGAACAGCAGGAACGGCTCGCGCGGCACCTGCCGGGTGGCCAGGTCCGCCGCGTACCGGGTCAGCCCGTCGAGGTCCACACCGAGGTGCACGGTGCCGGCGCCACGCGCGCCCGGTGCCGTCCACGGCACCTTGGCCCGGACCGCCCAGTCCACCTTGAGAGTGGGGGTGTCCCACTGGAAGTTGTCCAGGTCGCGGACGAACCGGGGCGGCAGGTGCTGCTCGCCGACCAGGTCGAGGAACAGGGCCGGGGCGGTCACGTCGGCGAGCACCGCGCGGCGGGCCGCGATCCGCTCGCCGGAGGCCAGCCGGACGCCCACCGCGGTGCCGGCCCGCACCTCGACCGACTCCACCGGGGCGGCCAGCCGGAGGCTGCCACCACGAGCCGCCAGCCGGTTCGCCAGCGACTGGGTCAGCATGCCGGCGCCGCCGACCGGCACCGGAAAGCCGTAGCTCTGCCCGAGCATCGCCAGCAGCCAGCCGTAGATGGCACTGCCGGCGCCCTCGGGCGACAGGTCGGCGTGCAGCGCGTTGCCGGCCAGCAACATCGGCGCGCCGGCTCCGGCGAAGCGCTCCTCGCCGAGCCGGCGTACCGGCAGCACGCCCAGCCGGGCCATCCGCAGTGCGCCGGCGGCGCCGAGCCGGGCCAGCAGCCGGGTGGCCGGACCCAGCGCCGGCAGCGGCGTGAACAGCGCGTCGATCAGCGGCTGCCGGATCTCCTCCCATTCGGCCGCCAGTTGCCGCCAGGCGTCGCCGTCGCCGGCCGCGAACTCCGCCACCGAGGCCGCCGTCTCCTCCAGGTCGCGCGAGAGCACCGCGCACCGATCGTCGGGAAAGACATGCGCCAGCACGCTGGGCGCGTGCGTCCAGTGCAGGCCGTACCGGTCCAGCTCCAGACCACGCAGCACCGGAGAGGCAGCCGACAGCGGGTAGAACGCGCTGTAGAGGTCGGACAGGTAGCCCGGGCTGGTGACCTCGGCGGAGCGGACCGCGCCGCCCAGGTGCTCGGTCGCCTCGCACACCACGACGTCCCAGCCGGCGTCGGCGAGCAGGTTGGCGGCCACCAGCCCGTTGTGGCCGGCACCGATCACCACCGCGTCCGGCGCGGCGTCGGAACGCGGGGTCGCCGAGGGGGAGGGCTGGCTGTGGGGCTGCATAAATTCGACCGTACCGCGACGGGCCTCGGCGGGAGCCGCCGTGGTTAACTGGCGGTATCCGCTGAGCAGCAGCGGCCATTGTGCCGAACTGGCCGGACGCCGTCTGCAGGCCGAGTCCTCGTTGTGCTCATGCTCCTGCCGGCAGGCAGGGAGACAACCGTGAAAGCTCTTACCTGGCAAGGAAATCAGAAGGTCGACGTCATCGACGTGCCGGATCCGCAGATCCAGGAGTCGACCGACGCGATCATCAAGGTCACCTCGACCGCCATCTGCGGTTCTGACCTGCACCTGTACGGCGTGCTGGGCCCGTATCTGAAGGCGGGCGACATCCTCGGCCACGAGGCGATGGGCATCGTCGAGGAGGTCGGCTCCGACATCACCAACCTCACACCCGGCGACCGGGTGGTGGTGCCGTTCAACATCTCCTGCGGGTTCTGCTGGATGTGCTCGCGCCAGCTGTACTCCCAGTGCGAGACGACCCAGGTGCGCTCGGAGGGCAAGGGCGCGTCGCTGTTCGGGTACACCTCGTTGTACGGCTCGGTACCCGGCGGCCAGGCCGAGTACCTGCGGGTGCCGCAGGCCCAGTTCGGCCCGATCAAGGTCCCGCAGGGCACCCCGGACGAGCAGTTCCTCTTCCTGTCCGACATCCTGCCCACCGCCTGGCAGGCGGTGGCCTACGCCGATGTGCAACCGGGCAGCACCGTCGCGGTGCTGGGCCTGGGGCCGGTCGGCCAGTTCGCGGTGCGGATCGCCAAGCACCTCGGTGCCGAGCGGGTGATCGGGGTGGACACGGTGCCGGAGCGGCTGGCGCTGGCCGGACGCTACGGTGCCGAGCCGCTGGACTTCGCCGAGCTCGACGACGTCGCCGCCACCCTGATCGAGCTGGTCGACGGGCGTGGGCCGGACGCGGTGATCGACGCGGTGGGCATGGAGGCGCACGGCAACCGTACGGTCGCGCTGGCCCAGAAGATGACCGGCCTGCTGCCCGACGCGATCGCGCAGCGGGTCACCGACAAGTTCGCCGTCGACCGGCTGGACGCGCTGCACGCGGCGGTGAAGGGGGTCCGGCGCGGCGGCACCGTGTCGGTCAGCGGTGTCTACGGCGGTGAGGTCGACCCGATGCCGATGATGGAGATGTTCGACCGGCAGATCCAGCTGCGGATGGGCCAGGCCAACGTGCACCGGTGGAGCGAGCAGGTGCTGGAACTGGCGCTGGACCCCGACGACCCGCTGGGCGTGCTGGACCTGGTGACCCACCGGCTGCCGCTGGCCGAGGCGCCGCAGGCGTACGAGATGTTCCGCGACAAGACGGACGGCTGCATCAAGGTCGTGCTCCAGCCGTGACGCAGCCGTCCTCCCGCCCGGAGGTGGTGGTGGTCACCGGCGCCTCCAGCGGGATCGGGCTGTCGGCCGCCCGGGCCTTCGCCGGCCGCGGTGCCGAACTGGTGCTCGCCTCCCGCAGTGCCGAGCGACTGGCCGTGGTGGCCGCGCAGTGCCTGGCCGAGGGCGCGGCGAGCGCCTCGGTGGCGGTCACCGACGTGGCCGACGAGCAGGCGGTCCGCCGGCTGATCGACGGTGCCCTCGACCAGCACGGCCGGATCGACGTGGTGGTGCACGCAGCCACCGTGATGGCCTACGGCACCCTGGAGGAGGTGCCCACCGAGATCTTCACCGCGGTGGTCGACACCGCGGTGAAGGGCACCTTCTTCCTCGCCCGCGCGGCGCTGGCCGCCTTCCGTACCCAGCACCACGGCCACCTGGTGGTGGTCAATTCGCTGCTCGGCTCGATCGCCGCACCGCAGATGGGCGCGTACGTGGTGGCCAAGTGGGGACAGGCCGGCATGCTGCGGGTGCTGCAACTGGAGACCCGGGACGAGCCGGCCATCCTGGTCAGCTCGGTCTCGCCCGGCGGCGTCAACACCCCGATCTACTCGCAGGCGGCCAATGTCACCGGGCGTTCGGCCCGGCCGCCGGCACCGGTGGATTCGCCGGAGAAGGTGGCCCGGGCGATCGTGAGCTGCGTCGATCGGCGCCGGGCCCGGGTGTCGGTGGGACTGGCCAATCCGCTGATCGTGGCCGGCTTCCGGCTGCTGCCCCGGGTGTACGACGCACTGGTCACCCCGCTGCTGCACCTGGCCTCGCTGACCCGGCATCCGGCCACCGAGCCGTCGACCGGCAACGTGCTGGCCCCACAGCCGGTTGCCGAGGCCGAGCACGGCGGGTGGCCCGGCCCGCTCGGCCTGCCGTCCCGTAGCCGCGCCCGGGGACGAAATTAACCGACCGTCCGGTATTTTCCGGTCTGAGTACGTATGATGGGGCCCACATCATCAGCACACCGGGAAACACACCGCAGCGATGCATGTCCTGATCTCAGCTGCAGCGTACGGGGAGAAAGCATCCGATGGCAGAGGTGCCCGACCGGCTCGCCGAGCTCGCCCAGGATTGCCTGGCGTTGCTGGGTGCGGTGGCGGTGGCGGTGCGGGTGCTCGACGGGGACGACCTGCTGCAGACCGCGGCGCTGGCCGGTCGCAACGCCGCAGCTCTGGTAGCCGGCCCGGACGAGCCGGCGGCACCGGTGCGGGGCCGCTGGCGACGCCGGGAGTTCGCCGCCCCCGGTGAGGTGGAGAGCCATCCGATCCTCGGCAGCACCGGACGGCGACTCGGCTGGCTGACCTTCGAGCGGGGTGTCTCGGCCGAGCCGTCGTCCCGGCTGGCCGAGACCGCGCTGCGGGTGGTGCTGGAGCTGGCCGCGGCCGTGCTGGAACAGGGCGAGCTGTCGGCCCGGGTGAGCGCGCAGGACGACCTGTTGCTGGAGCGGTTGGACCAGTTGCGCGCCTCCGAGCAGGCCCTGCAGGTGGCCTTCGAAGAGTCGGTGGTGGGCATGATGATGCTGAGCCTGGACCCCGCCGAACCCGGTCGCTGCCTGCGCGCCAACGACGCGCTCAGCCGGCTCACCGGACACTCCCGTGACGAGCTGTTGAGCGGGGACTTCGAGCGGTTCACCCATCCCGACGACCGCGGCCCGACCGCGTCGGCGATGCGCCGGGCGATGGCCGGCCGGCGTACTCCGTTCCGCATCGAGAAGCGGCTGCTGCGTGCGGACGGCAGCGACTGCTGGGTGCGCGTCACCACCAGCCCGCTCTTCGACGACGACGACCGGCCGCTGTACGCGCTGGCGCAGGTGGAGGACCTGAGCCAGCGCGCCGAGCGCGAGGTGGAGTTCGCCGCCCGGCTGGACCCGCTGACCGGAACGCTCAACCCGGCAGCCCTGGAGCAGGGCTTGGTCGAGACGGTGCAGCGCGCGCACCGGGTCGGCACCGGCTGCGCCGTGCTGGTGGCTGAACTCGCCGGCTGGCAGGAGCTGGCCGGCGGTGACGAGCAGCTCGCCGACGACCTGCAGGTGGCGCTGGCCCGGCGGTTGCAGACCACCCTGCGCGGCAGTGACGTGATCAGCCGAGTCGGTAACAACCAGTTCGTCATCATCGCCGAGGAGGTGGGACCCGAACAGGCCGAGGCGGTGGCCGGCCGGCTGGAGCAGGCACTGGCCGTGCCGGAGATCATCGACGGCCAGGAGTTCCCGATGACGATCAACCTGGGCCTGTCGGTGCTGTCCGACGGTCCCGGTGACGATGCCGGCCAGAGCGCGACGCTGCTCGCCCAGGCCCGGGCCGCGCTGGAGCAGTCGCGAGGTAGTGGGTCGCACGTGCTGTACCTCAGCGACGGTGCCCGGCCGGCGGTCGCCACCTCGCGCACCCTCTACGCGCACCCGGAATGGCGCGGCCGGACCGGGCGCTGACCCGGACGGCACGTTTCCCTACGGCGTAGCTGTTCAGCCGCGCCTGCGGTGGCCGATAGAACATCGGACGCCGCACAGTGAGGACGACGTGCTATGCCGGGAGAATCCGCCCGCTCGCTTCGTGCCGCCACGCTCGGGGTCGGTGCCCTGGGCCTGCTGTTGCTGTCGGTGCCGGCCTCGCTGCTGGTCGGCACGGGGACGGTGTTCCCGACCCTGCAGCCGGTCGCCCAGGACCTTCCGGTGGTCGCCTTCGACGGCACCGGCCGGCTGCTGGCCAGTCCCGCCCGGCTGCGCCCCGGGAGCAGCACCGACCTGGTGGTCTCCGGGTTCGCCGCCGGCGAGCCGGTCCGGTTGCGGCGCTCGGGTGGCACGGTCTGGTCCGGCCGGGCCGACCGGCACGGTCTGGTGCGGTACCGGTTCACCGCACCGACGATCGTGACGGCGTCCGGGCAGCAGTCGGTGACCGTGGTGGGCACGCTCAGCCGCAGTGGCCTGCCGCCCCGGCGCGCGGTGTTCTCCTACCTGGTCAGTGCCGGCCGGACGACCCGTTGACGGGTGGGTCGATGACGTTCTCGGACGGTCCGGTGACGTCTTCGGTGACGGCTTCGGTGAAGCAGCAGGTGCCGGTGGCCCCGGTGGACATGTTCACGGTGGCGTCCGGGTCCTGACTGCCCCGCACGTACATGCCGCCGTAACCGCGCGCCGCCAGGAAGGCGCCCCAGGTCAGCGTCCAGGGCTGGGGTGCGCCGCCGTCGGCGGGAAAGTACTCGGCGTCCGGATGGATGCGCCGCTGCAGGACGTAGGGCCGTCCCATCGCCTCGGCCAACCGTGCCCGCCATTCGGCTGGATCGGTCAGCCAGCCGGCGACGATGCCCACCCCGCCGTGCATCAGGGTCGGTTTCAGGATGAGTTCGGCCTGGTGGGCCAGCGCGTGGTCGAGCAGGTCGACCCGGGCTCCGGCCACCGTCACCGGGCCCGGCCGGACCATCCGGGTCCACGGCAGGATCCGGTCCAGGGTGGCCAGCATGGCGGGCGGGTACAGCGGCCGGCTGGCCTCGTCCGACAGCAGCGCCAGGGCACCCTTGCTGCCGTAGAGGTCGGCGTCCATCGGAGAGAAGATCGCCACCTCGCCGCGTTCGGCGGCCCGCAGCACCGGTTCGATCAGCGCCGGGCCGTCGGCCGCCAGCAGGTCCTCCAGCAGGAACAGCCGGTACACCACGTCGATCGCCCGGTCGCCCAGCCACACCCGGCCGCGGTCGTAGCGCAGCTGCCCGACGTGGCAGGGCAGCGCCTCGATGCCGAACCGGTCGTAGGCCGGGACGTTCTTGCGCAACCGCGGCTCCAGGGTGCGGAAGCTCTCGGGCCAGTCGGTCAGCGCCACCACCGGGCGGCTGCCGGCCGGCACCCCGCACTCGGTGAACAGGGTGTGCACCATCTCTGCCATCGGGTCGACGTAACCCAGCCGGTGCTCACCGACGAAGGTGCCGACGAACGGCTGCCGCATCATCTGCTCGTTCAGCACGGCGCTGTCCAGGCCGCCGAGCGCCGCACCCCAGTTGATCTCCAGCAGCCGGAAGCCGGACGCGTCGCGGTAGAAGTCGGCGCGTCCCATCCGGGACGGGACACCGGCGCGGCCGCGCAGCAGGATGTCGATCTGGCCCTCGGTGGCTCCGATGGCGCGGGCGAAGGCGGCCATGTCGCCGCCGAACAGCAGGTCGGGCAGGCCGGTCAGGGCCAGGTGCAACTGCTCGAGGTCGTCGGCCAGCCGGCTGACCGTCGCCCGGTCGAGGAACACCGGCCGGCTCAGCGAGCGGCCCAGGAAGCCGGTGTCGACGGTGCTGGGCAGTACCCCGTCCAGCACGGTGCCGGCCGATACCCCGCTGGCCGCGAAGCCGGCCAGGTACTGCTCGGTGAGCGTGCCAGCGGTCGGGTTCTCCGGCGCGGGGACTCCGGTGCGCTGGTCGATCACGTCTCACCCGCCACCGGTGCCAGGTCCGGGACGGCGCCGGGCCGGCCCACCGGCTGGACCGGCAGCACCGGTTCGGCCCGCCGGTTCGGTTCGACCTGCCGGTCCGGTTCGGCCGCGGGGCGTGCTGGGCCCGCCGGCCCCCTCCGGTCCTCCGGCTGGCGCATGCCCGGTAACGCCAGGCCGAGCCCGACCACGCTGGCCGCCGCGCACCACAGCCAGAGCTGCGAACCGACCGCGTGATAGATCGCCACGCCGGCCACCGGGCCGATCGCCGCGCCGAGGTTGAACATGGTCTGCATCGCGGCGATATACCGGCCACGCAGCGCCTCCGGAGCCACCCGGCCCGGGTAGGAGAACATCGTGGGGCCGGCGGTGATCTCGGCGACCGTCCAGATCGTGGTGCCGGCCAGGAAGACCCACACCCCCCAAGGCAGGGCGTACATCAGCTGGCCGAGAGCGAGCAGCCCGAATCCGATGCTGACTATGAGCCGCACCCGTAACCGCTGGGTCACCTTGGTCAGCAGAAGTTCGCAGGAGATCACCATCAGCCCGTTCAGCGAGACCGCCGCGCTGTACCAGATCATCGCCAGGCCGCGGTCCTTCATGGCCAGTGGCAACGTGCTGACGTACTGGATGTAGACCGCGCAGTTGACCAGGGTGGCCAGCAGGAACAGGCAGTACCGGCGGTCGGCCAGCACCGCCCGATAGCCCTCGGCGCGGCGGGTAGCGCGGTCGGCCCGCACCGGCCGGGCCGGCCGCCGGGGCAGCGTCAGCAGGGCGATCACGGCATAGAGCAACGCGGTCGCCGCGTCACACCAGAACAGCAGCTCGTAGGAGACCGAGATCAGCAGCGTGCCCAGTAACGGTGCGGCGGTGGTGCCGACGTTGATGGCCAGCCGGTAGATGGCGAAGATCATCACCTGCCGGTGCGCGGGAGTCAGCTCCGACAGCATCGCCGCGGCCGCCGGCCGGAAGAACCGGCCGACCAGGCCGGCCAGCGTGAGGACGGCCAGCAGCACACCGAAGTTGCCGACGTAGAGCACCACGATCAGCAGCGCGGCGAAGCCGGCCATCGACGCGAAGGCAGCCGCTCGCGGTCCGAGCCGGTCGGAGAACGCGCCTCCGATCAGCACCCCGGCGAAGCAACCGGCGCCGTAGCCGCCCAGGGCGGTGCCGGCCTGCACCGCGCTGAATCCGCGCTCGGTCAGGAACAGCACCAGGAAGGTCTGCAGAAATCCGCCCAGCTGGTTGAGCAGCACACCGGCCAGCAGTGCCCGGACCGGCACCGAGGACTCTCGCAGGGTGATCCAGACGCCGGCGTCGTCCTTGCCGGCCGTCGTCGGGCGAGTCATCGGGCTGGCTCCGTCAGTCGGCAACTGCCGGTGGGCGGCAGGCCGGATGGCGACGGTCGAGCAGGCATCGGCATCCTCTCTGCGCCGGTACCAGCGTCCGGCTCGAAGGTGGCGGGTCGGGTTTGTCGAAACCAGAAGGCTGCTCCGGGCTGGTGCGAGGTTGCTACTGTTCGGCGCACCCGGAGAGGGAGGCAGCTATGGCAGTGACCGCCGAGCAGATCCGCCGGGTCGCGATGAGCCTGCCGCGAACCACCGAAGGCCTGGTGCGCGATCACCTGAAGTTCCGGGTCGGCCGCATCGTCTACGCCTCCCTGTCTCCCGACGAGTCCACCATGGGCTTCGGGTATCCGCGGGAGCAACGGGCCGCCTTGATCGCGTCCGAGCCGGCGAAGTTCATGATGCCTCGCAAGTCCGATCAGAGATATCAGTGGGTGGTGGCCCGCACCGCCGAGATCGATCCGGTGGAGCTGGCCGAACTACTGCTCGACGCGTGGTGCCTGGTGGTGTCGAGGCGGGCAGCCGCCGATTTCCTGGCCACCCTGCCCGCTGATTGGCCATCGACCATTCAGAGCTGACAAGAAGTGCCAGCAGTCACCGGCGTCTGCTGTGAGACATTGCGAGGGCTCGAGAACTCCTGCACGAATGGCGCCCTCGCGGAATGAAGGTATATCTCTGACTACCGTCCCGTCGAGGGATTGACAACGCTTCTCGGGCGGTCCTAGCATCCCGCCTTACCGACGAGCCGATATGTTGGTAACGGACGCCCGATCGCGGTCGGCATTGCGTCCGAGAAACGGGGCCGATGTGCAAGCGTGCCGCATCAAGATCAAGCCGTAATCCAGACCGCCGCAGTCACAGTTGACTGCGCAAGTAATTCTGAATCCATCACTGAAATGCGTGGCGTGGTGGAGCCAGGTCGTCAGTTCGCGCAGCAGGCGGTCATTCCGGCCGCTGATTTCGCAGTATTTCGGCTTCCAGCCGTTCGAGACTCCCGAGAGGAAGATGTCCATGTCCAAAGCCGGCATCCGCTGTCTGAGGTTATCCGCTGCCATGGTCGCCGCCGGCGCCCTCACGCTGGCCGCCCCCGCCGCCGCCTCCACGGTGGTGGGAGCAGAACACGGCAACGTCGTCATTCCGGCGTCCTGGGGGCACAAGGCGCCGGTCATCGACGTCACGATGACCAACGACGGCTTCGCCCTGCCGGATTCGGTGCACGCCGGCTTCATCACCTTCCGGGTGGGAACCCCCGACGCCACGTACCACGCGCTGCAGGGCGTGGCGGTGACTCCGGGTCACACCATCGACGAGGTGGTCGCCGACTTCCAGATGGGGCTGTCCGACAGTCGGGCCGAGAACGCCGAAGGCCACCGCAACCTGCTGCGCGACGCCGTACTGGTCGGCGGCATAGTGACCAGCAACTTCGCGCCGATGTCGTTCACCATCCCGCTGGAGGCGGGAACCTACTACTTCTTCGACCAGAACGAGATCGGCGAGCCGGGTTCGGCGCCGCCGCGGATGCACACCCTCAGCGTGCACGGGAACATGAAGTGGGAAGGAATGCCCGGCTTCAGTGCCGCCATCGGTATGGGCGGACACGACGGCATGACGATGTTCCAGGCGCCTGACAGCTTGGACGCCGACGGCTCCGTGCTGGTCTACAACAACGCCGACCAGCTCCACGAGGCGGTCTGGCGGCCGGTGGTGCCGGGCACCACCCAGTCCTACATCGACGACTACTACCGCGCGATCAACCAGAACCTGCCGCGGCTGCCGTCACCGTATGCCGGCCCGACCCGAGGCCTGCAGGCGATGTCACCGGGACGGTTCGCGGTGCTGCAGATGGACATCCCGCCGGGCCAGTACGCGCTGGTCTGCGCCGTTCCCGACGTCGTCACCGGAATCGCCCACACCCGCAACGGCGGTATGTACAAGGTCATGACGCTGACCTGACACCGGCCGCTCGCCCGGTTCGGCAGAGAGCCGGGATAGCAGGTCGAGCCGTTCTACGGGCGTCGCAGCCATCCGCTGCGGCGCCCGTAGGCGTTGGCCGGGCCAATTCCCGGGTTTCGTTTTGCATACCGTGTGTGAAATTCATTCAGCAGTCACTCGGTGTAAGAATTGAGCACTTCCTGCGTGCTACCGAGAGTCACCACTTTGCGGGCCGGCCGGCTGCGATGTCGGTCTCGGTGTGCAGTCAACAGATTGGCCCACCGGTTGGCCGCAGACTCCTATTGACGGGTCATCGGATAGGTGTATTGTCGCCTTACTGCGGACCGATGCCCATGAGCGCGGCCCCAGAATCACTCCTTGGATACAAATTCGCGCTGTGCGGCCATGCCCTTTATGGCCGCCCATTGCCAATCGCGGGCGAAGGGTGGGTTACGGCGTTGGATCACGAACAGGTCGAACTGCTGGCCATCGGTGCCGGACCGTCCAATCTGGCCCTGGCAGTGGCCGTCGAGGAGATGGCGCCGGCCGACTTCGCAGAGAAGACGCTGATCATCGAGCAGCACGACAACATCGTCTGGCAGCGCGGGATGATGCTGCCGTGGACGCAGAGCCAGGTGTCGTTCCTCAAGGACCTGGTGACGATGCGCAATCCGTGCAGCCGGTTCTCCTTCGTGAACTTCCTGCACTCCACCGGCACCCTGCACGACTTCATCAACATGGCCAGCTTCCTGCCGTTCCGGCTGGAGATCTCGAACTACCTGGAGTGGGTGGCCCAGTCGCTGTCGCGGGTACAGGTGCGCTACGGCCGCCGCTGCGAGCAGATCGAGGCGATCAAGTCCGACGACGACCAGATCACCGGCTGGCTGGTACGGCTGTCCGACGGCTCGGCGATCGCCGCCCGCACGTTGGTGATCGGTGCCGGCCGGGACCCGCACATCCCGGAGGCGTTCCGCGACCTGCCGCGCGAGCGGGTCATCCACAGCACCGAGTACTCCGCCCGGATCTCCCACCTCGACCCGCAGGCCCCGCACCGGATCGCCGTGGTCGGCGCCGCCCAGAGCGCCGCCGAGATGCTGTGGGAGACCCACCAGCGGATGCCGGCGGCGGAGTGCTCCATGATCATGCGGGCGATCGGCCTGGAGTACTACCAGACCAGCAAGTTCACCAACGAGCGATATTTCCCCTCGTTCACCGACTCGTTCTACGCGGCGCGGCCGGAGAACAGGCAGCGCATGCTGCAGGAGATGCGGCGCACCAACTACGCCGGCGTCACCCCGGACCTGCTGAACACCATCTACCGCCAGATGTACCTCGAACGGCTCACCGGAACCCAGCGGTTGCGGATGGTGTCGGCTGTCGACGTCGCCAGCGCCCGGGTGGAGGGCGAGGACGTGGTGCTCGACCTCGTCGACCGGATCGGCGGACTGAACGACGAGCTGCGCTGTGACGTGGTGATGCTCGGCACCGGGTTCGAGCGCACCCTGCCGGCCCTGGTGCGCAACATCGCGAGCCTGGTCGGGGTCGAGCAGTTCGTGGTGAGCCGGGCCTACCGGGCGGTGATGCCGCCGGGCGTGAGCGCGAACTGCTACCTGCAGGGCACCAACGAGGAGAGCCATGGCATCGCCGACTCGCTGATCAGCGTCCTTGCCGTCCGAGCCGGTGAGATCGTCAACGACCTGCTCGCCAACCGGCCCGCGGAGCAGCCGCTGGCCGCGGCCGCCGCCGTCGCCGGCTGAGCCGCCGCCGGTCGCGTTTCCACAGTCACCGCCAGCCCTGGAGCGTCCATGGAGATCCGAAACCTCGACCGGCACAACATGTGCGCCGAGTACGGCGTGCTGACCCAGCGGCTGCTGCCGTGGTCGCAGCTCACCCCGCCGTTCGAAGGTGCCTGGGCGGTGCTGGAGCCAGGTGCGAGCACCACCCCGCACGCCCATCACGAGTGCGAGATCTTCATCGCCGTGTCCGGAACCGCGACCATCTCCTCCGATGGCGCCGTCAGCCCGTTCGTGGCCGGCGACACCGCCTACCTGCCGCCCGGTGAGACACACCAGATCGTCAACGTCGGCGACGGGGACTTCCGGATGTACAGCGTGTGGTGGGACGCGCAGATGACCGAACGATTCTTCTCCGCCGCCACCGGCTGACGCCCGGCGCCATTCCGTTGCGAGGACCTGCCATGAAGCTCCTGGCGATCGAAGCCCAGCAGTTCGGCTCCTACTACCTGCCGCGCTATCAGCAGGTGGAGGAGTACGGCGGCAACCTGCACCTGCTGCACGGGATCGGCGATCCCGACTTCTGGCCCAGCCCCCGCTACCGGGTGGCAGGTTCGGCGAAGATCGCAGACATCATCGCCGCGGCCGCCGCCTGGCATGCCGAACAGCATTTCGACGGCGTGCTCACCTTCTCCGAGTCCTCGGTGATGACCGTCGCGCTGGTCGCCGAGGCGCTCGGGCTGCCGGGGATCGGGCTGGACGCGGCCCGCAACAGCCGGAACAAGCTGCTGATGCGCCAGGCCCACCAGCGCGGCGGGGTGCCGCACCCGCGGTTCCGGTTCACCCCCGACCTGTCGAGCGCGCTCGAGGCGGCAGCCGAGTTCGGCTATCCGGTCGTGCTCAAGCCCACCATGGGCACGGCCAGCAACTTCGTGTTCCGGGTCGACAACCCCGAGGAGCTGGCGGTGCGGTTCCGCGACGCCAGCGAGGGGATCGCGCGGATGCTGGCCTACGTGCTGGAGCCGGAGGGCGTCGACCTGGGACCGCACGGCCTGCTGGTCGAGTCCTTCCTCGACGGCCACGAGCACCTGTTCGAGGCACTGGTGTGGGACGACGAGGTGTCCGTCGGTTCGGCGGTCGACCGGGCCACCATCGAGGGCAAGAACTTCGACGACGACGTGCACGTGGCACCGACCTCGCTGACCGCCGAACAGCTCGAACAGATCAGGCAGATCATCGCCGGCGCCGCGGTGGCGCAGGGCCTGCACCGCAGCGTCCTGCACGCCGAGATCCGCTTCCACCAGGGCGAACCCCACCTGGTCGAGATCGCGGCGCGCCCCGGCGGCGGCGGCTTGGACATGGTGGCGCGGGTGACGGCCGGCTACTGTCCGGTGCTGGGCAGCATGGACGTCGCCCGCGGCGTGCGGCCGGCGCTCACGCACTACCAGCCGACCGGCGTGTACATGATGGGCACCTGCCTGATCTGCGAGCCCGGCGAGCTCGAATACGTCTCGGTCCCGGCCGAAGTGAGCGAGTCCGACCGGACCCTGCTGGCGAGGATCACTGCCCGGCCCGGTGCGGTGATCAAGCGTCCACCGGACGGCAACAACATCCTGGGCTTCCTGGTTGTCACCGGCACCGGCGCCGACGAGGTCAAGCAGACGCTGGAGGATTACGCCGCCAAGATCGAGGTGAAGCTGGTCGGGCGGCCGGCCACCACCACCGACACCCCGTGGAGCGCGGCCCGCCAGCTGGCACTGTGATCAAGGTCGTCGGCCGGCCGGATCCAGCGCTGGCCTGACCTGAAACACCGCCGCCGCCCGGCCGGCAAGGCCGAGCGGCGGCGATGTTCGCCCTCAGCGACCGGCCGACCGCCCGGTGAGCGCGGTGAGGGCCACCGAGTCGTAGCCGTGGCCGCTGCTCAGCGCCGCGAGCAGGCAGCGCAGCGCCATCGCGGGATCCAGGTTCACCAGTTGCAAGGACTGCTCGGCCCGTTCGAGCTCCCCGGCGGCCAGCTGCGCCGGCAGACCGGCACCGGTGAAGCTGCCGTCGAGCAGCGGCCGCACGTAGCTGGAGAAGGCACGGAACGACTCGTCGGTGAAGTTGGTCTCGTACCGGTCCGGACGGTGCCAGGACAGGAACAGCCGCACCAGCTCGGGATCCTCGCTGGACAGGAACTCGTTGGCCCACAGGGCGTGGTTGCGGCTGCTGGAGAACTTCAGGCCCTCCAGCAGGAACAGCTCGTTCACGGTGGCGCCGCGCATCTTCGGTTCCGCAATGCCGGCCGCCGCGAACACCGCGGGGTAGAGGACGCCGAAGTAGAAGGCGTTGTCGATACCGTTGAAGTGCCACAGGCCGCTGAACTGCTGCTGCCAGACCGAGACCCAGTCGGCGAGCCCGTCGGCCGCCGGGTCGAGCGAATGCGCCGGTCCGTACAGGTAACTCAGTCCCAGCTCGGCCGGGAAGTCGATCCGCAGGCCGGACAGCGCGCCGGTGCCCTCGATGCCCCAGTCGGTGGGATAGGCAACCGGATAGTCCGGCAATGGCACCGTCAGGTACTGGCTGATCACCGACCGGACCCGGGCGGGCAGTTCCGCCCTGGTCCATTCGGCGATCAGTTGCTCGCGATGGTTCTCCAGGCGCAGCACCGGGACGGTGGCGACCATCGGCTTGGGGTCACCGCCGCACCGGGCGCAGCTGGGCTGGACCAGGGTGCTGGCCGAGGTGAATCCACCGCACGGCTCGCAGGAAAGGCCGTTCGCCCCGCTACCGCAGTGCGGGCACTTGCCGACCACGTAGGCATGGTGCAGGGTACGGCCACAGTCCGCGCACTGGTGCAGCACCATCTCGCGCATCTCCAGGCTGCCGGCCTCCAGCATCTGATTGAGCATCAGGTTGATGGCCCGTTCGAAGGCCGGTTGTTCGGGGTCGAGAAAGGTGTCATAACCGATCCGGGCCAGGTCGAAGGCGACCTGGATCTGGCTGCGGTAGTCGGCAACCATCTCGTGGACGTCGACGCCACGGTTGTCCGCCTTGGCCATCACGAAGTTCGGATGGACGTCGACGCCGGCCAGGGTGAACACCCGTTCACCGCGGCCACGGGCTGCCCGCGCGGCGATGTCGGCGGCGATGAAGGGCCCGGACAGATGCCCGACATGCAGCGGACCGTTCAGAGTTGGTTGCGGAATCACGATGACGGTCGCGCCGCCGGAGGCCTCGGTCATCGGGCCGGCCCCGGCTCCCGACGGGCGGCACCGGGCTTCGGCGAGGGTTGCGGAGAAACCTCAGAAGGCATACCTGTCTCCAATCTGACGCGCGCCGACACTGCGGCGTCCTGGGCGGGGCTGCGCCCGGTCGTTCGGCCAGGTTCACGACAGCATCGAATAGGCGTTCGGCTGTTCCGAGCCGGACTCCAGCGATCCCCCGACGAGCGCTGGCCGCGTCGCCGACCGCATACCGCAGCAGTGGGTTTGCACGGTGAGCGTAAACGGTTCAGCCGCTTCCTGTCACGAGACGGATCGGCCTTTCGTGAATTGGTCGGGGCAGTTGCCGGTGCAAATGATGCAGTCAACCGCTAATGCCTGAGGGCGGCCAGCCGGGCACTTATTACGGCAGGTCACCGGCGGTCGTCCCGGACGCGGCAGGAGCGCCGGATCTCTCGTGTTTGAAAGCGATTCAGTCACTTACGGTAGGGCATTGCGGGTAATGGGGGGTTCCGAGTAGCCTTCTGCCACATCCCCACCGGCGAGCACTGGGTCTTCGAAGTGACCGGTAAGGCATGTCGGTTCGGCGGCCGGCGTCCTTCCGCGAGATTTCGGACGTGCTCGCATCCATTACAACGCTGTGACTGCGGAGTTTTGGAATTCGCAACTTCCGCGCAGGCTTCGCCGGTCGAGCATGCCGAGCCTTTGGAGGCCACCCACGTGAGCACAGAATCCCTGTCCCGGGACGCCGCGGCCATCCCGCTGTGGAACGGTGCGTACGACGCGGACCGGTTGAACGGGCACGCCAACCTCTGGGGCGACCCGCCGGTGCCCTATGCCGAAACCGCCGCCACGCTGTTCCGGGAGAACGCGGCGACGGTGCTGCTCGACCTGCCTTGCGGGGACGGGCGCAACCTGCCGCCGCTGGCCGGCGGTGCTCCCATCGTGCTGGCCGGTGACACCTCGACGAACGCGATGGCGATCGCCCGCACTGTGACGATCAAGGCCGGCGTGGCCGATCGGGTCGTGTTCGTCGAGGTGGACGCGTTCGCCACCGGATTGCTCGACTCCTCGATCGACGGCATCTTCTGTTGGGACCTGTTGGGGCACCTGACCAATCCCGAGGACGCGCTGCGCGAGTTGTACCGGGTGCTGTCGCCGGGCGGCAGCCTGATCGCCAACATGTGGACGATGAACGACTGCCAGGTCTCCGACCCCAACATCCGCGAGGTCGGACCGAAGGAGTACATCGATCACTTCGACTTCTACTGCCGGTTCTTCGACGCCGACGACCTGACCACGCTGCTCGACTCGGTGGGGCTGCGCGCCGACTCGGTCGAGGTGGCAAGTTGGTGGGAGCCGCCGCATGCCGGCTACCGGGACTACGTCCATCAGCACGAGAGCCTGATCTTCCGGATCACCAAGCCCGCCGGCTGAGCCGGGCACGGAACACAGCGCAACGATGCAGACTCAAGGAGGGTGATCGGTGTCGGCGCCCGTGCAGGAACTCTTTCAGCCAGCTGATCGCCCGTACCGCGTCGGGGCGCATCCGGACGTCGGTGTGGGGTACGCCCCGGCGCACCACGGTGAATTGCTGCAGGGCATGTTCGGTGACCCGGCCGGCCAGCCGCGCCGGGCACTGGTCACCCTGCCGCAACCGGGACGGGGCACCCGGGCAGCGTTCCATCCCAGCTACAGCCACGGCGGGGTGCTCGGGCCGCCGGCCATGACCAAGGTCAGGCGCGCCGCGATGCTCGCGCTACGGGGCTTCGCCAACTATCCGGCGGCGGCCAAAGGCGGCCGGGTCGAGATCAGCAGCAACATCCCGTGCGGTGTCGGGATGGGCTCCTCGACCAGCGACGTCACCGCCACCATCCGTGCGGTGGCGGACTTTCACGGCGTCCAGCTCGCCGAGGACGAGGTCGCCCGGCTGGCGGTGACGGCCGAGTGCGCCTCGGACTCGATCATGATCGACGACCGGGTGGTGCTGTTCGCCCATCGCGACGGCGTGGTGCTGGAGACCTTCGGACACCGGTTGCCACCGATGTACGTGCTCAGCTGCGACACCGAGCCGGCCGCCCGGGTGGACACCCTCCGGCTGCGACCGGCCGATTACGACGAGTCCGAGGTCGCCAACTTCGGTGTGCTCCGGGCGGCCCTGCGCCGAGCGGTGGTGCTCGCCGATGCCGCCCTGCTCGGCCGGGTGGCGACCGCCAGCTCCCGGATCAACCAGCGCTACCTGCCCAAGCCCCATCTGGAGTTGCTGTTGCAGCGGTGCCTGCAGCACGGCGGGTGCGGCATCCAGGTGGCGCACAGCGGAACCGTCGCCGGGCTGCTCTTCGACGCGGTGCCGCCCGATGCCGAGCACCGGTTGCGCCGGTGTGCCGCGCAACTGCGGGCGTCCGCGGCCGAGTTGGGCATCGCGGTCACCGGGCTCTTCGCGGTGTCGGCGGTGTTCGGTGACGGGTCGGCAGCCGACCTGCAAGCGATGGAGGTGCTGGCCTGATGAGCATCCAGACGGCGTACGCCGAGGCCACCGAGACGTACCAGATTCCCCGCCTGATCAGGCTGGCGCCCAACCTCTACGGCGCCTGCTTCACGTTGATGAAGATGATCCCGGCGCGCTACATCCTGCGGCGGGCCGAGGCCCAGGGCCTGCTCGGTCCGGACACGGTGATCGTCGAAACCACGTCGGGGACCTTCGGATTGGCACTTGCCATGCAGGGCGTGCACATGGACCGCCGGGTGGTGCTGGTCAGCGACCCGGTGATCGACGAGCGGCTCTACCGCCGGCTGGTGGACCTGGGCGCAGTGGTGGACCGGGTACCGGCCGCCGCCGGTGCGGTGCCGGGCGGCTACCAGGCGGCCCGGCTGGAAAGGCTGGCCGAGGTCCGCACCGAGCACGAATCCACCTACTGGCCCGAGCAGTACACCAACCCGGACAACCCGCGTTCCTACGCCACGGTGGCCGAACTGTTCCTGGAGTGCCTGGGCCAGATCGACTGCGTGGTCGGTCCTGTCGGGTCCGGCGGTTCGATGTGCGGCACGGTCAGCAGCCTGCGCACGGTGCTACCGGAATGCCAGGCGGTCGCGGTCGACACCCATGCCAGCGTGCTGTTCGGCCACCAGGACGGCCACCGCGAACTGCGCGGGCTGGGCATGAGCCTGATGCCGGCGAACCTCGATCACAGCATCTTCGATTCGGTGCACTGGTGCTCGGCCTCGGCCGCCTATGCCGCGACCCGACAGTTGCACCAGCAGCACGCGCTGTTCATGGGACCGTCCGGGGGCGCTGCCTACATGGTGGCCCGATGGTGGGCCGCGGCCAACCCGGCCGCCCTGACCGTGGTGATGTTGCCGGACGAGGGCTACCGCTACCAGGACACCGTCTATGACGACAACTGGCTGCGCAGCGCGGGGCACCTCGACGTCCCGGTGCCCACCGAACCGGTCCGGGTGCAGGACCCGACCCGGCCGTCCGGGTCGTGGACCAGCTACGACTGGAACCGGCGCAGCTTCGCCGAGGTGATGACCGGCCGGCCTGAAGCGGCGCTCGGTGCCGGATGATCCGCGCCGGCCGGCGCCGGGGGAGTCGGTGACCGGCACCGGGCGACTGGTGGCAGAGATCTCGGCCCGTACCCGGCGGGTGGTCTACGGCGAGCAGTCGCCGGCCGAACTGGCGGCCGAACTCGCGCTGATGACCAGGGTCGACCAGGCGCACCTGGCGATGCTGAACGCGGCGGGCCTGATCGAACCGGCTGCCGCGCGAGAGCTGCTGAACTGCATCGCGGAGCTGTCCGGCGAGGGCTTCCAACCGCTGTTCGGACGGGCCACCCCGCGTGGGCTGTACCTGATGTACGAGGGATACCTGATCGAGCGGCTCGGCCCGGACATCGGCGGCGTGCTGCACACCGGCCGATCCCGCAACGATCTCAAGGCGTGCATCACCGCCATCCGGTTGCGCAGCTGGCTGATCGAGTTCGGCGAGCAGGCCGGCAGGTTGACGGCTGCCCTGCTCGGCCGGGCCCGGGCCTACCGCTCGGTGGTGATGCCGGTCTACACCCACTACCAGGCCGCGATGCCTATCAGCTACGGCTACTACCTGCTCGGGGTGGCCCTGGCGGTGCAGCGTGACCTGGACGCGCTCGCCGCGGCGTCGGCCGGGCTGCGGAGCTGCCCGCTCGGCGCGGGTGCGGTGGCCGGCACCGACCTCGCGATCGAGCCGGCCCGCACCGCCCGGCTGCTGGGCTTCGACACCGGCAGCCCGCACGCCCTGGACGCGGTGGCCAGTCGCGATGTCGCGCTCCGGATGCTCGGCTCGGTGAGCAGCCTGGCTATCACCCTGAGCCGGTTGGCCAGCGACCTGCAGCTGTGGAGCACCGCCGAATTCGGCTTCGTGACCTTTCCGGACCGGTTGGTCGGCGGCAGTTCGGCGATGCCGCAGAAGCGCAATGCCTTTCTGCTCGAGCACCTCAGGGCCAAGGCCGGGCTGGCGATCGGGGCCTGGACGGCGGCGGCCGGCACCATGTCGGCGACTCCGTTCAGCAATTCCATCGAGGTCGGCACCGAGGCGATGACCGGTATCTGGCAGGGGCTGGCGGCGGGCGAGCAGGCGGTGCTGCTCGGCCAGGTCCTGCTCGGCGGTGCCCGGCCGGTTCCGGGCCGGATGGTCGAGCGGGCTGAGGGTGGTTTCACGGCCGCCACCTCGATCGCGAATCGGCTGGTGCAACAGGGCGTACCGTTTCGTACCGCGCACCGGATGGTCGGCGACGCGGTGCGCAGGGCGGTGCAGGCCGGCTCGACCAAGCTTGCCGAGTTCGGCCCGCCCGGCTGGCTGGACGGCATCGGCCTGACCGACCTGGACCTGGCCGAACTGGTCGCCGCGCAGCGTTACGGCGGTGGCCCCGGCGACTTCGACGCTCCGTTCGGTGATGCCTGCGCCACCTGGCAGCGTCACCGGCACTGGCTGGCGGCCTGGCGCAAACAGCTGCGCGAGTCGGACGGCGAACTGGACCGGGCGGTGCACGGTGTGCTGGGCGATGCCGACGGTGTGTATCCCGACGGTGCCCGATGACGGGATGGTTCGTGCTGGTGGAGAGCAACACCACCGGCACCGGACGGCTGTTCTGCGCGGCTGCCGAGGCGCTGGGCCTGCGGCCGGTGGTGCTGGTCCGCGATCCGGCCCGCTATCCCTACCTTGCCGCGGACTCGGTGGCGTACCGGGTCTGTGATACCGGCAGTGCCGAGGCGGTGCTGCAGGCCTGCGGGCAACTGGACGCACCGGTGCGGGGGGTGACCAGCAGCTCGGAGTACTGGGTGGCGACCGCCAGCGAGGTGGCCCGCCTGCTGGGCCTGCCACATCCGGATCCGGCAGCGGTTCAGGCCTGCCGGGACAAGGCGAACCAGCGGCGCCTGTTGCGGGCCGCCGGAATCGACTGCCCGGACTTCGCCGAGGCCGATAGTCCCGCCGGGGCGGTGGTCGCCGCCGACCGGATCGGCTTCCCGGTGGTGGTCAAGCCCACCGCCGGCTCCGGGTCGGTGGGGGTACGCCGCTGCGCCGACGCCGACGAGGTCCTCGCCGCTGCCGCCGCAGTGCTCGACGCCGAACCCGGCACGCTCGGCCTGCCGCCGCAGTCGGCGGTGCTCGTCGAGCAGTACCTGGACGGCCCGGAGTTCTCGGTGGAGACGCTGGACGACCAGGTGGTCGGGGTGACCGGCAAGCACCTCGGCCCGGAACCGTACTTCGTCGAGATCGGCCACGACTTTCCGGCGCGGCTCGCCGCGGCCGAACGGCACCTGCTGGGCGAGGCGGCGGTGTCGGCGCTGCGTGCGCTGGGTCTGGCGTGGGGCCCGGCGCACACCGAACTGCGCTGGACGCAGCAGGGCATCCGGGTCGTCGAGGTCAACCCGCGGCTCGCCGGGGGCATGATCCCGCGGGTGGTGCAGGCCGCTATCGGGGTGGACCTGATCCGGCACTGCGTGGCGCGGGTGGCCGGCCTGCCGATGCCGGTGCTGCCGAGCCGGGACGGCGGGGCGGCGATCCGATTCCTGCTGCCCGCAACGGCCGGCCGGTTGTCGGAGGTACACGGGCTGGCGGCGGCTGCCCGGCAACCCGGGGTGTGCGAAGTGGTCGTGACCGCCGAAGTCGGGCAGCACATCGAGGTCCGGCACAGCTTCTCCGACAGGTTTGGCTACCTCATCAGCGTGGGCGAGGATGGCGGGGCCGCCGGCGACAGGGCCGAGCGCGCGCTGGCGTTGATCGAGGCCCGGATCGTCCCCGCCTCGCTTGTCGGAAGAGGTAGCGGATCCCCGTGACAGAGCACACTCACCACACCCATCGGCTGGACTGGGAGGACGTCACCCTGCGGGAATGGGACTGCACCGTCCTGTGGTCCGACCCTGCCGACCCCGAGGCCGGCATCGTGCTGGACCGATCGGCGTTCTACCCGGGCGGCGGCGGCCAGCCGCCCGACCACGGCGTGTTGCTGTGGGGCAGCGTGCAGACCCGGATCGTGGGCACCCGCAAGGGCGACGACCTGTTCCTGCTGCCGGCGCCCGGTGATCCGGTGCCGCCGGCGGGGACGGCGGTGCACGGCGCGCTCGACGACGTCCGGCGCAGCACCCTGATGCGTACCCACTCCGGGCTGCACGTCCTGTGCGGCACGGTGTTCCGGGATTTCGGAGCGCTGGTGACCGGCGGCAACATGGAGCCCGGCGAGGCCCGGATGGACTTCAACCTGCCCGAGATCCCCAGCGATTTCAAGCAACAGCTGGAAGACGCTGTGAACGCCGAGATCGTGGCCGACCGGCCGATCGAGGTGCGGTTGCTGCCCCGCGAGGAGGCACTGGCCATTCCCGACATCATCCGTACCCAGGCGGTGTTCCCACCCGAGACCGCGCAGTTGCGGATCGTCGACATCGTCGGCCTGGACGCCCAGGCCGACGGCGGCACGCATGTCGCCTCCACCCGCCAGATCGGGCATCTGCAGATCACCAAGGTGGAGAACAAGGGGCGCCAGAACCGCCGGGTGCGCATTCGTTTGACCAGTTGAGACAGGCAGAAACCGGATCGGTCAGGAGGCAGCCATGCCCGCAGAGTTGTCAGTCGCCGTCATCGGCCTGGGCTCGCGCGGGCTCGGAGTGTTGGAACGCCTCCTGAGCCTGGCCGACCCGGGCCGCCCGCTGCGGGTGGAGGTCATCGACCCGGAGGGGACCGGAGCCGGCGTGCACACCCTGACCCAACCGGACTACCTGCTGCTCAACACCACCTGCGGGCAGGTGTCGATGTTTCCCGATGCCTGTTCGGTCGGCGATCAGGTCTTCGGCACCGGACCGACGCTGTACGAATGGGCTACCGAGCGCGGCCTGCGGGTCGCCGAGGACGGCTTCACGCTCGGCAGTGCCGGCCGGCCGGTCAGGCCGACCGACTTCCTGCCGCGACGGGCGCTGGGTGAGTACCTGCAGTGGTTCTTGGGACGGCTGCTGGCGCGGGTGCCCGAGCACGTGTCGGTCCGGGTGCACCGGGCGCACGCGACCGATGTTGGTTCCGACGGCGCGGAGGGGCTGCTGGTGACGCTGTCCGACGGGCAGCGGTTGCCGGTACGGTACGCCTTCCTGACCACCGGCTACACCGCCAACCAGCAGCGCGACAGCGACCGGCCGGGCGCCGAGCGGACCATCGCGCTGCCGTATCCGCTGCCCAGCCAGCTGGACCGGGTTGCGCCCGGGCAGGTAGCCGCGATCGGCGGCTTCGGCCTGTCGGCGATGGATGTGATGTCCAGCCTGACGGTGGGCCGGGGCGGCCGGTTCGTCCCGGACGGCGACCGGTTGCGCTACCACGCCAGCGGGCGGGAGCCGGAATTGCTGTTCTACTCCCGTTCCGGGCTGCCCTGCCGGGTACGTCCGAAGGTGGTGGAGTTCGGGCCGGCCTATCTGCCGCTGGTGTTCACCCGGGCCGCCATCGACGAGCTGCGCCTGCAGCTGCAGGGGCCGTTGGACTTCGGGCGTGACGTCTGGCCGCTGATCCTCACCGAGGTGCGGATCGCCTACCGGCGGACCCAGGCCCGGTGCGCGGGGCCGGCGGCCGAGCTGGCACTGGCCGACGGGTTCAGCGCGGCAGCGGATACCCAGGGAAGCGGCGGGATCGTCGCGATGCTGGACGCCCTGGATACCCGGTTGGGTCGCTTCGATCCGGCCGCCGTGCTGGACGGCGCGGCCGGAATGTCGTTGCACAGCAGCGGTTCCTACCAGCGCTGGTTGGCGGCGGCGATCGGTGCCGACCTCGCCGAGGCCACCCGCGGGTTTGCGGGCAGTCCGGTCAAGGGAGCGCTGGACGTGCTGCGCGACCTGCGCGAGCAGTTTCGCTACGTCGTCGACTTCGGCGGCCTGACACCCGAGTCCGGGGAGGACTTCGCGGCCCGGATCGTGCCGATCCTGAACCGTGCGGTGGTCGGCCCGCAGTACGAGCGGCATCTGGAACTGCTGGCGCTGCTGGACGCGGGCGTCGCCTCGGCACCGTTCGGCCCGGCAGCCTCGGTGGACTGGCAGCCGGACACCGGACGGTGGCGGCTGGCCTCGAGCCGGTTGGGGGAGGCCTGCAGCCGGGAGGCGGACTGGCTGGTGGCAGCCTGGGTGGAGCCGCCCGGGGTGGACATCTCGGCCAGCCCGTTGCTGAATGCGCTGCACGGCAAAGGCTGGATCCGCCGGCACCGGCCGGGCAGCCGGCACCTGGTGGGGATCGACATCGACGCCGACCAGCACCCGCTCGACGTCGAGGGCCGGCCGGACCGGCGGCTGTGGGTGCTCGGCCCGCTGTGCGAGGGGGCGACCTTCTACAACCACCTGGTGCCGTCACCGGGCGCCTTCTCCCGTCCGATGGCCGATGCGCACCGGTGCGTCAGCGCGCTGTTCGCGGCGGAGCGGGCACCATCCGGGCCACAGCGGCAGCCGGCGCTGACCGGCACGCCCAGCGATGAGATGGCGGCCGGCGCGGTAACGTGACGGGACAAGGCCCGCCGATGCCCAGCAGCGTGCTTCCGGCGCGGCGTCGAAGGAGTCCTGCCATGACCGATCCTCACGACCCATCGCTGCCGCGGGCCAGTTCGGACCTGGGTGGGCCGCCCGGCACCGGTCCCCGACTGACGCCACCACCGGCTCCCGGGGCCGCAGGCTCACCGGCACCGGCCGAGGCCGAATCCCTCGCGACGCCGGCCGGCGGGGCACCGGTCAGCGGTGGCCCGGTGACCGGCACGCCGGCTCCGGGCTTCGACGAGCGTGGGCACGTCCGGGCCACCAAGGTCAGCGGTGTCTGGATCGGCCTGATCGCCACCGCGGTGTTCGTGGTGCTGCTGGTCATCTTCATCGCCCAGAACTCCCGCCGGGTCAGCGTCCACTACTTCGGCTGGGACGGGCAGTTCTCCCTCGCGCTGACCATCCTGCTGGCCGCGGTGGTGGGCATGCTGCTGGTCGCCATCCCCGGCAGCGTGCGAATCCTGCAGCTGCGCCGGTCGCTGCGCAAGAACGTGCCCGGTGGCATGCGCTGATGGCCGACGGGCTGGAGAAGCTGCTGGAGCGGTTCGGTCCGGCAGCCCGTCCGGAGCGGCCGGTCGCCAAGCAGCGGCCGGCCGGTGCCAGCGACGAGCTGGTGGCCGCGCTCGGCAAGCTGTCCGAGGCGCTGGAGGTGGTGGAGGAGGCCCGCGGGCTGCTCTACACCTTTCACCGCCGGTCCGGCCATGCGGATCTGACCCTGCAGGACGCGGTGCAGGCCCTGCAGGACGCGGGCGAGCACGAGATCGCCGAGCAGGTTGCTGAGCTGCTGGTCGGCCGGGACGTGATCGGCGGCCGCTGGACGTTCCAGGTGGTCGAGGAGTACGACGCCCAGTACTGGCAGCCGTTCCGGGCCGTGGAGGCGGCGGTTCGGGAGCGGCTCGTCGACGGGACGGCGCATCTCTACGAGGCGGAGATGAAGCACCGCGAGCAACAGCCCGGCCAGGGCTGAGCGGCTGCGGCGCCCGTCAGCCCGAGGGGCGCGGTGCGCTGTCGGCCACCGCGGCGGGCGCGTCGGCCAGCCCGAACCGGGAGCGCAGCCGGGCGTAGAAGTCCGAAGGCCCGAGCCGCACCAGCCGGGCCGGCCGAGCCGCGGGCAGCACGCTGACCCAGTCGCCGGGTTCGAGCACGCCGCGCAGCTGGCCGTCGATGCTGACCGCGACCTGCCCGGACCGGTCCAGCACCCGGACGGTGATCTGCTCGTCGGCGGCCACCACCAGGCTGCGGTTGAACACCATGTGGGCGGCCACCGGGGTGAAGATCAGGGCCCGCAGCCGCGGCGAGACGATCGGGCCGCCGGCTGCGAAGTTGTAGGCGGTGGAACCGGTGGGACTGGCCACGATCAGCGCGTCGGCGGAGTAGCTGGCGAACAGGGTGTCGTCGACGAAGACGCCGAGGCTGGCCTGCCGGTCACGGGCCAGCTTCTCGAAGACGATGTCGTTGACCGCGGTGACGTCGAGGTCCACCCCGTCGGGGCAGTCGGTGTCGCGCCTGGGTGGCGGCGGCAGCAACGGGCCGCGGCCGTAGCGCAGTATCGACTGCAGGCCGGCCGGGATATCCAGTGGCCGGGACGCCCGCAGGGTGAGCATCAGCCGCTCGTCGAGCTGGGCGTGACCGGTGACGAAGGCGGTCAGTGCCGACTCCACGTCGTCCGGCTCGACCTCGGTGAGGAAACCGACCCGGCCGACGTTGACGCCGAGCACCGGCACGCCGTCCTGGGCGGCTATCCGGGCCCCGCGCAGGAAGGTGCCGTCGCCACCGACGGTGACGATCAGGTCCGGGTGCCCGCTGGCGGCGGCCTCGTCGGCGGAGTTGCGGCGGGTGGCGGGGGCAGGACCGGGCTGGTCGGGCTGGTCCTGCCAGACGTCGACCTCGGTGACCGGGACGCCGTGGCCGGCGGCCCAGGCGCGCACTCGGTCGGCGGCGATCGCGGCAGCCGGCCGGCCGTGGTGGATCACCAGGCCGATCCGGGTACACGTCCGGGCGGGGTTGGGCTGCACCCGACCACCGTAGTGTCCGGCCCTCGGGCGGGTCGCTCCGCTGCCCGAACGGCTGACCCGCCTCGCGGGGAGACCCTCGTGCCGGCCGGAACTGTAAGAATGGATGCCGCGTTGGCCTGCCAGGGTCAGCAGCGCGACCGTCGGCGCCAGGGCCGGCGGCGCCGGGACGAGCGGAGCGCGAGTGGCGGGCGAACCAGGGGCCAGCACCAGTCAGCAGGAGCCGGCCACCGCCGAGCAGCAGTACCAGCCGCGGCCGCCGAAGTGGCTGCGGCCGGTGCGCGACCGGGTGCGCCGGCTGCCCGGTGGTGCGATGGCCTGGCGGGTGCTGATCGGCGCGGTCGGCACGATCATCGTGGTGATCGGGCTGCTGCTCATCCCGCTGCCCGGGCCCGGCTGGGCGCTGGTGTTCGTGGGCGTGGCGGTGTGGGCAACCGAGTTCGCCTGGGCGTACCGGCTGTTGCAGTTCGGGCGCCGGGTGCTGGCCTCGTGGACGGACTGGGTCAAGCGCCAGTCGCTGGTGGTCCGGCTGTTGCTGGGCCTGGTGGGTCTGCTGGTGCTGGCCGGGCTGGCCTACCTGGGCTGGCGCACCTTCCTCTGAGCCGACGAGCGGGGGAGTGCCGCAGGTGCCGACCGGAGCCATGTAAGCTGGCCGACGTTCAGCCGCAGCACGCTGCGGGCGATTAGCTCAGCGGGAGAGCACTGCCTTCACACGGCAGGGGTCACTGGTTCGATCCCAGTATCGCCCACCAAAGTTGCCACCTTCGAACCCTTGAGAGCTGTAAAGCCAGGGGCGCCGGGAGGAGCTACGCGAACGTGTCAAAGCAGCCACCGGGCCCTGTCGGTTGCACATTGGTTGATGTGGACTGCACTGCCCCGGGGGAGCGAGGCCGGAGGAACCGGCGGTCAGCGAAGTCGTGCAGGCGATTGCCGAAAGTGACTGGCCGGATTAGGTATCAGCGGGCAGCGTCAGTGCTGCATTTGAGCGGTGAGCACTGAGACGGCTGTCGCCACACCCGCGGTCAGCCTGGCGTCAGTGATGCCGGGTTCGGGGAAGGTGCGGATGACGTCGAGCCCTTTGCCTTGCCTGCGGAGGTCGACGCGGCCGAGCATCCGGCCGTCGGTGTCGAGCACTCCCATCACGTAGTGGCCGTAGATCCGCTTAGCGGCTGGCTTGTAGGCCTCGAAGCTGTAGTCGAAGTCGTGCACCCGCCGGGTGCGGTCGCGGTCCCAGATCAGATTGTCGAACGGGCCGATCAGCCGAGGCTCTGGCAGCAGCTGGGATCGGCTCGGCGGTAGATCCGTGCGCAGCGTCCAGGCCGGTTGCGGCCAACCTTCGACCCTGAGCTGGATGGCGCCACAGCACTCCAACGCTTCGGCGGCGTCTGCGGTTGTCAGGTTGTAGTAGACGGCGAGGTCTTGGGCGGTGGCGATGCCGGTCGCGGCCAGGACCCGGCGTGCGATGGTTTCGAGGATGGCCTCGCGGGATAGCTCGGTCTGCAGGATTTCCGGGCTGAGTCGTCGTTCCGGCAAGTCATAGATCCGTCGGTCGTTGCGGCGCTCGCTGCAGATCAGCTCACCGCGCCACAGCAGGTGCTCGGCCGCTCGCTTCTGCTCCGACCATTGCCAGCCGTCGGTGCGGGAGCCGGTCGCTTCGAGTTCGCGGATGGTGACGCCGTGTTCGCTGTCGCCGACGATGGCCAGTACTTCAGCGCAGACCGCGTAAGGCGGTCGATCGTCGCGGTTAGCCGTCCGGGCGCGCGCCAGGCGCAGCAGCGACCAGTCCTCGACCGGCACCAGGCACGCCGCGTGCACCCAGGTCTCGAAGGCCCGGGCCGGGCCGGCAGACCAGAGCTGGCCATCGACAGCCTCAACCGAGGCGTCCGCCGGCATGCGGGCCAGACAGGTCAACCGGTGCGCCCGGTCGACGCGCCGCAGGGCATCAAGTTGCAGTAGCCCGAGCCGCCGCAGAGCGGTGGCGCTGTCCTCAGCTGGCGCGCGGCCAAACTGAGCCGATACCACCAGAGCGCGGGCCTCGACCGCGCTGAGGTCGGCCGGCGGCCCGCTGGCAGGGGTAGCTGGACCTTTCACGCCTGCACGGCCGGCTCCGTGCGGGGTGACGCCAGGCCGGGTGTCGTCGTGGCGCTGATCTGCAGCAGCGAATAGAGCATCAGCAGCAGCGCTGCCAGGCTCAAACTGAACGAGATGGCGTGCACCTGGTTGTGCCGGCTGAACCAACCGGCGACGGCCAGCCCGATGAGGTAGCCGACGTCGTTACCGACTGGGACCCAGGTGTTGGCTTCGTGGATCGCTGAGCGCGGGATGTCGGCGTCCATCAGGAGATAGGCGTTGATGTAGAACTCAGTCATGCCAGCAGCAAGGTGGGCGTCATCGAGTTCCTCGTCAGCACCGACCTGGACATCGACAATCGGCGTCAGCGTCATGGCGAGCGGTGACGGCAGCACCCAGCCGATCTCCTGACCCATGACCCACGGCGGGCACGCCTCCGGCTGCCGGAAGGCGCGGTGATAGCGGAAATCAGCTTCGAGCAGGCGTGCCTCAGCGTGTGCTTCCTGCCGGTCGACCCGGTGCTTCCCGGGCAGCAACGCCCAGTCGTGCAGCCGCCGTACCTGTATCAGTGTGTGCACGATCTACCTAAGCGATGGGGTATGCAGCATTACGACCATAAGGTAACCGACTGCCGGCCCAGCGCCTTGGTTGACCGGCAGTCAGCGTCGCCTGAATGACTCAGCCGACGGTGGACCTGGCCGCCTCCGCGGGCTGGCTGGCCACCTCGATGACCGCAACCTCTGACACAGTTTCGACCGACGCCAGGGCGTAGCGACCGTCGGCGGTGAAGGCGACCGCCCGACCACCGATGTGACCGAGCTCGACCGGCTGCACTGCGACGGATTCGATGTCGATGATCGAGAGGTACTTGGCCTGGGTATGTTGCCTCGGGTCAGTCGCGGATCGTGAACGGCCGGGGCGGTTCGGGGTCCTGGCCGGTGGTGGCCCTGATGATCTCGGCGGCCAGGTCGCTGAGTTTGCGATTGGTGTTCTGGAAGGCGTGGCGCAGCGCTGCGAATGCTTGACTGGCGGTGACCTTGCGCTGCGCCATGAGTATCCCCAGTGCCTGGGTCGATGGCCGCCGTTGAGGCGAAGCGGCAGGGATACCGAACTGGCGACGCCGTTGGCAAGGGCGTGGGTGCGGTATTCGGGCCAGCGTTGTTCGGTGACCAGATCGGGCACGTCGACGCGGGTGCCGGTGTGCAGCGCCTGCAGGCAGGGACCCTGGCCCCGGCCGTACTGGATCTCATCCAGCAGCATTGCCATGGTGTCGCTGTGGGCGGCGGTGACCACCTGGTGGTCGCGGCGCATCGTGATACCGCAAGAACTCCCGGGCACCAGCGTGACCGATAACCGCGACAGCTGGTCGAGGAAATCGGCGACGTCAGCAGCTACAAGGTGCTCGCCACCGCCCTCCTGCGATGCCACGGACTCCGCTGGTCAAGCCGAGACGATAGGGCGCATCTTGCGGCGGTCGTATCTCATCGCGTGGGGTGCGCCCCGCGCGAGGTGGCGTGGTCACGTGTGTTCGCGGCTGACACGTGATGTGCAGACCAAGCCGCGGAACCGTGATGATCTAGCCTCTCGCCATGACCATAGATAAGAGCTGCACGCGCAGGGAGCGAGCTTCGTCTGGACGGGCCACGGCGGTGGTAGAGCGATGACGACCTATTCCGGCACGAAGGAGTTCGAAGGCGCGACCTTCGTGAAGGCCAGCTTCAAGGGCGCCACGCTGCGTTTCTCCGACGTCAGCGGCGTGACGATGCGCAGCGTCGACGTGGACGGGCTCGACATCGACAGCCACGACCTGTTCTTCGGCAGCCTGTTCGTCAACGGCGTCGATGTGGTGCCGCTGGTGGACGCCGAGCTCAACCGGCAGTTCCCGGGCCGTGAGCTGCAGAAGGGGCAGACACCCGACGAACTGCGCGCGGGTTGGGAGGCGGTGCAAGCCGCGTGGCAGACCACGATGGCCGACACGCCGCCGGAGCTGTGGGACGCCCACGTCGAGGACGAGTGGTCCTTGGCCGAGACCCTGCGGCACCTCATCCTGGCCACTGACGCCTGGCTCGGGGGCGGCATCCTGCGCAGGCAGCAGCCGTTCCACGAGATCGGCATGATCTTCACCGGCGCCGGTGGGATGGGCTTCGACGTGTCGATGTTCCGCGCCGAACCGCCGGCCCACGAGGAGATCCTCGCGGTGCGCGCCGAGCGGCAGCAGCAAGTGACCGACTTCCTGGCCACCGCCACCCCGGAACTGCTCGCGGAGGAACGCGACAACCCGTGGGGTGGCGGCGACTGGCATCCCAGCGTCGGTGACTGCATCCGCGTCATCCTGGAGGAGGAGTGGGCGCACCTGCGCTACATCCGGCGGGACCTCGCGCTTGTTCAGCAGGCCTGAAGTGATCCAGCTGGACATCTCGCCGGGCGGGAGTGCCTACGCCACCCTGCTAGTACGGGGGAGCAGCACCCCGCCCGAACGCGTGGCCTGACTCCAGACAAGTCCGCTCCGAGAGGCGTGACCCGCTGACGACCTGACCGATGCATGCAGGTTTCGTCCGGTAGTGCCGATATAAGGGTCGACATCCGGCCGGGTCGAACCACGGAGGGGAGCATGCTGCGCAGAGTCGAGAATGTCGAGGTGAGCCACCGCCCGGGCCTGTTCACCAGAAGGGGCCCGGTCACACTGCATCTCGGCCGGTACAGCCACGTGATGTCCGCTCGCATCCACCGCGACGAGTACCGGCAGATGCTGGATGCCACCGTGGAGTACCCGGTGTGTTTCGGGCGGGTGGGTGAGCGGTCCTACTGGTTGTTTCAGAACCGCTGGCACTGGGACAACGACGACCTGAACCCCGACCAGGTGTACGCGCTGCTGGTGACCAGGGGACAGCGCAGCCAGCAGCGCATCAACCGTGCGCAGACCATGGTGGCGATGCAGCAACGGCCGGCGCCGGCCCTCCGGACGGCGATCCCGGACGACGTGAAGCAGTTCGTGTGGACCCGGGATGGTGGCGCCTGCCGGCAGTGCGGAACCAACGGCGAGCTGCAGTTCGACCACGTGATCCCCATTGCCTACGGCGGCGCGAACACCGTGGAGAACCTGCAGATCCTGTGCGGGCCGTGCAACCGGCGCAAGGGTGCATCAGTCGTCTAGAACAGCTGCCGGACTAACCGTCGAAGCAGTCAGCCGGCGCCGGCTTGCGGTGCGCAAACCGACGCCGGCTGGTGCAGGCGTCTCACGAAGGGCGACTACTTGCCGTCGTTGACCCCGATGTTGACGAAATCGTAGGTGGAGCCGAGTGCGAAGTTGTTCCGCACGTTGGTCAGCCGCGGGTTGCGGTAGTACAGCGACTTGTCATACAGGAACGGCAGGTCGACGGCGTCGGTCATCACCTGGGCGTCCAGCTGCTTGAACAGGTCGTCGTGCCGGCCGGTCGACTTGGCCGCCTCGGCCAGCAGGGCGTCCACCTTGGGATCCTTCAGAACGGTGTAGTTGCCACCACCCGGGGGCGCGTAGCTGGCCACGATGGAGGTCCAGAAACCGCCACCGGTCGGGTAGTCCGAGCCCCAGGCCGCTTGGGCCATACCGATGCCCACGCTCTTGACCGTCTCGGGCTTGCCGATGTAGCCACCGTAGTAACCGGACTGGGCGTGCACGGCGGCCGACAGCTTGATACCCACCCGGTTCAGGGCGGCCTGGGCCGCGGTGAACACCGCCGGGCCGCGGCCGGAGTTGACGTAGGCCATCTTGGTGGCGAAGCCGTTCGGCTGGCCACACTGCTGCAACTCGTCCTTGGCCTTGGCCAGGTCACCGGTGTTGTCCGGGCCACTGGGGTATGGATCGGCCTTGGGGTCATATCCCGGGACGGTCGGCTGTGCCATGGTGTGGGCGATGTCGCCACCGTAGGTGCCACCGCGGGCGCGCTGCAGGTCCACCTTGTTGATCGCGTAGAAGATGGCACGCCGGCAGTGCACGTTGTCCAGCGGCTTGACCGAGGGGAAGATCGAGAAGTACCGGGTGTAGGAGGACACCGGGTCGTCGGAGTTCTTCTTCAGGTCCGGGTTGTTGATGATGTCGGTCTGGAACGCGGTCTGGACGTTGCCGTCGGCCGTGGCATCCGCCGTACCGGCCTTCAACTGCTTGTCGTTGTCATCGGCGTTGGTGCTGACCGACAGGGTGATCTTGTCGACCAGTGGGTGCCGGATCTTGTCGGTGGACTGGTCGTACTTGTCGTTGCGGACCCAGACCACCTGTTGTTCGGGGGTGTAGCTGGAGAACTTGAACGGCCCGTTGGACAACGGGTGCAGGGTGTACTTCGACCCGTTGTTCGCACCGTTCTCGGTCAACGGCACCGGAGCCGAGGCCGGCAGCGTCATCAGGTAATCGAAGTCCGGGGTCGAGGTCTGCAGCTTGAAGCTGATGGTGGTGTCGTCCGGAGTGCTGATGCTGTCCAGGCCCTTGCCCTTGTCCTTGTACGGGCCGGCATACGGCGGGTTGCCGTCGGCGTCGCACTTGGCCAGCAGGCACAGGTAGTACGAGGACGGACCGTTGGAGAACAGGTCGGTCGCGAACACTCGCTCCAAGCCGTACTTGACCTGCTTGCTGGTGACGGTGGTGCCGTCCTCCCACTTGATGTTGGGCTTGAGGTGGTAGGTCCACTCGGTGAAATCGGCATTGTGCTCGCCCAGCCCGGTCGCCAGGTCGCCCTCGATCCCGATGTTGTTGGCGCCCGGCACGGAGGAGTAACCGACCAGGGTGCGGGTGAACAGCCGCTGCATGTTCCAGCACCAGCCGTAGTAGGTGTTGCCGGGATCCCATGAATCGCAGTCGCCGGTGGCGACCAGGTGGAGGCTGCCACCGGTCTTGTCCGACGCGTTGACCAGGCCGATGGTGGCCGCGTTGAACGCCGCCGCCACCGGCACCTTCCCTCCGGTCGCGGTGCCGGAAGTCGTCGGGGGTGGCGTGGTGCCGCTGCTTCCGCACGCGGTCAGCGCCATCGTCGCGACGGCGGTCAGCCCGATTCCTTTCGCTAGTTTCCTGTTTTCTGGCATGGATATTCTCCATCTCCGTACACCAACAAATCGAAAAGTGCCGGCGGTCGACCGCAAGACAGCCTGACCGTCGAGCGCGCGTTGAAGTCGCCCCGCTAGGTCTGTTACGCCCCGGAGCGCTTCTCCCACGCCGAATGGCCCGAGCGTGGGACGGTGTTGTGCCGGGCGACCCGCCGTCACTGCGGCGCTGTGCTCGTCGCCTTCTCAAGCCCTTGGTACGCAGCACTCGGCGCAGTGACCAGCGTCGATGCCGAATCGGTATGGATCAGTTGCTCAACCGCTTCCGGCGGCACACCCAGTCACATGTCGTCGTCGGGTGGGAACAGCGGGTCAGCTACTCCGCAAAGGCCGCGTCCACCGCATCCGCGAAGGCCGCCATCGTCGGAAACTCGAGGTCGTAGCTCCACTGCTCGGCGGGCTCCTTGGTGGCGCCCCAGCCGGGCCGGTCGTGCCGGCGGTTGATCCACACCGACCGGAGGTTCTCCCGCTTGGCCACCGTGTGGTCGTGGAACAGGCTCTGGGCGACGTGCAGCAGTTCGCTCCGGGAGATACCGAGTCCGTCGAGGGTCCGGTACAGCGCGCGGAAGTGGTTGTCCGCGGGCTTGTAGCCGCCGACGTCCTCGGCGGTGATCACGGCGGTGAAGTCACCGCGCAGTTGCCGGTTGCTGCCGGCGAAGCCGTCGCGGTGCACGTTGGACACGATGATCAGCCGGTAGTGCCGGGCCAGCCGGGCCAGGGCGTCGGCGGAGTCGGGGAAGGCCGGCCAGTCCGGCACCGAGGCCGCCAGCCGGGCGGCCCACTCCTCGCTCACCGCGACACCCAGGTCGGCACCGGTCCGGCGGAAGGCGGTGGCGAGCACCTCGGGGTAGCGGGTGGTGGGGGCCTGCTGCTCGACGGCTGCCTCGTGGTCACCGTAGCTGAGCAGCAACTCCTCGTCGCTGACCTGCAGGCCCTGCTCGCGTGCCCACGGTCCCAGCACCGCAGCCATCCCGGTTTCCCAGTCGATCAGGGTGCCGTAGCAGTCGAAGCTGAGTGCCTTGAACGCGGTCAGGTCCAGCTCGGCCATCTCGGCTCCTCGGGTCGGTGCTGACTGCCTTGTCTCCCTGCAGCGGTCATGGTCTCAAGCCGGCGCCGAGTGGGCACCGGCAGGTCGACGGCCGGCCATCGTGTGAATTCCATGAGGAACTATCGGTAGCAGGATGAGAGTCACGTGATTAGCGGGAAATCGCGGCCCGCACAAGGTCTGCACGACTCTGGACAAGCCGCATCCGGAGGACGAGCATGCGCGTCTGCAAGCACCATCCGGTGATCTGGCGGCTCGATCCACCACGCCCGTCGAAGCCGCCCTGAAGGGGGAAAATCCATGGCATCTAGGCGCAGGCGGAACCGGCTCACGGTCCCGCTCGTCTCGCTGGCCACCGTCGCCGCGTTCCTGGTCGGAATGCAGGATGCGCAGGCAGCCAGCCAGATCTCTTTGTCCGGAACCGGAGCGCCCGTTACCGGCGACGCCCCGGCATCCGGCGTCGGTGACGTCACCCAGGCCGAGTTCGTCGGCGAGGCCGACGACGACGAGGGCGATATCGATTCCTACCCGGGCATGATCAACGACCGGAGCCTGTCCGACGGCACCGGGCACGGCGTCTCGGTGACCAGCGGCAAGAAGGCCAAGTCGACGCCGGAGTTCACCACCGGGTTCGAGGGCCTGAACCTCTACCAGCAGCGCTACGCCCGCAGCGGCAACCAGTTCACCGTCGAGCCTCCGGACCAGGCGCTGTGCGTCGGCAACGGCTATGTGCTCGAAGCCGTCAACGACGTCCTGAACATCTTCAACTCCGCCGGCCAGTCGGTGCTGCCGGACAACACCGCGACCAACGTGGTCAGCGGGTTCCCGCGCAACGTCAACCACGCCGTCGACCTGAACTCCTTCTACGGCTACGGCCCGGCGATCAACCGCACCACCGGCGTCCGGGCGCAGAGCATCACCGACCCGACCTGCATCTACGACGCCGCGACCCAGCGGTTCTTCCTGGTGGTTCTGACGCTGGAGTCGACCCCCGGTGGCACGCTCACCCAGGTCAACCACCTCGACCTGGCGGTCAGCCAGACCTCGAACCCGACCGGCTCGTGGAACATCTACAAGATCGACGTCACCAATGACGGCACCAACGCCGGTGGCGTCAATCCCGGCCCGTACCTCGGCGACTACCCGCACATCGGCGCCGACGCCAACGGCATCTACCTGACCACCAACGCCTACCCGTGGAACAGCAACGGCTTCGCCGGCGCGCAGATCTACGCGCTGTCCAAGGCCCAGCTCGCGGCGGGTTCGGCCAACGTCAACGTGGTGCACATCGACACCTTCGGCAAGGTGAACGTGCCCAGCGAGGCCGGCGCGACCCAGCCGGGCTTCACCGTGTGGCCGGCCCACTCGCCGGGTACCACGTCCTACGACGCGAACGCGGGCGGTACCGAGTACCTGCTCAGCTCCAACGCCGCGGACGAGGCGACCCACCCGATCACCGGCACCGGCGGCGACTACGTCTCCAGCCAGATCATCACCTGGGCGCTGACCAACACCTCCTCGCTCAACACCGCGACGCCGAACCTGGCCCTGAGCACCAAGGTGCTCGGCTCGGAGACCTACGCCATCCCGCCGAAGCAGCGGCAGCAGGGTGCCGGCACGCCGCCGGGCACCGACACGCCGCAGGGCCACTGCATCAACGACACCACCACCTCCACCATCGCCGGTGTCGGCTGCTGGCGGTTGCTGTTCGGCAGCGAGCCGGCGCACAACGAGGTGATCTCGCGTCCGGACTCCAACGACACCCGGATGCAGCAGGTGATGTACGCCAACGGCAAGATCTGGGGCGCGCTCGACACCGCCCTGAACCCCGGCGGTACGGCCCAGCGGGCCGGCATCGCCTGGTTCGTGGTCAAGCCGGACACCTCCGGTGGAACGCTGGCGGCCAAGATGGCGCTGCAGGGCTACCTGGGTGCTGCCGGTGCCGACTTCACCTACCCGGCGATCGGGGTCACCCCGAGCGGTCGCGGCGTGATGGGCTTCACCTACAGCGGTGACTCGGCCTACCCGAGCGCCGGCTACGCACCGATCGACGCCCAGGTCGGCGTCGGCGCGTGGGCGGTGCTGCCGGGTGGCGCCGGGCAGGCGGCCGACGACGGCTTCACCAGCTACAAGGCCCAGGTCGGTGGCAACCCGCCGCGCACCCGGTGGGGTGACTACGGGGCGGCCGCCGTGGACGGCAACCACATCTGGCTGGCCAACGAGTACATCGCGCACTCGTGTGACTACCAGACCTGGGGCGGCCCGTTCTTCACCGGTGGCAGCGGGGACAACCTGCTGGGCACCTGTGGCGGCGCCGCGCACGGTCCCGGTACCCGGACCGCGCTGGGCAACTGGTCGACCCGGATCAGCGAGCTCACCCTGTAACTCCTGAAAGCACGGCTCCGGTGCCGGTGGTCACGTTCGGTGGCCACCGGCACCGCTGCGTCCGGGGCAGCTGCCTGTTCGCTGAGAGCTGCGTCGCGCAGGACTTGATTGATTCCAGAAAGTAGACAAGACTCGCGGCCGTGCCCACCACCGCCGACCTCGAGCGCCTGTTGCGTGCGGCGCAACTGCGGGTGACCCGGCCGCGGGTCGCGGTGCTCACCGCGGTGCACCAGCATCCGCACGCCGACACCGACTCGATCATCTCCTATGTGCGTGCCGACTATGGCGACGTCTCGCACCAGGCCGTCTACGACGTGCTGCGGGCACTCACCACCGCGCGGCTGGTCCGGCGGATCGAACCGGCCGGCTCCTCGGCCCGCTACGAGGCCCGGGTCGGTGACAACCACCACCACGTGGTGTGCCGGTCCTGCGGGATCATTGCCGACGTCGACTGCGCCGTCGGTGACACCCCCTGCCTGACCGCCTCGGACGACCAGGGTTTCCTGATCGACGAGGCTGAGGTCGTCTACTGGGGGCTGTGTCCGAAGTGCCTCGCCGTTCCGGCCACTGCCGGACAGGCCGCTCCGGACGGCGCATCCAGCTCCGACTAGCCGCACCAGAACGCGCAATCCCCGTCAACACGAGAGATCCCCGAACAGGAGAGCGACCGACGTGTCCGAAAGCGAGAACCCGGTAATCCCGTCCCCGACGCCCGCAACCCCGCGGCCGAGGACGAACCAGGACTGGTGGCCGAACCAGCTGAACCTGCAGGTCCTGCACCAGCACTCGCCCCGGTCCAACCCGATGGGCGAGGACTACGTCTACGCGGAGGAGTTCTCCTCCCTCGACGTCGAGGCCCTCAAGCGGGACGTCACGGAAGTGATGACCACCTCGCAGGACTGGTGGCCGGCCGACCACGGCCACTACGGCGGCCTGTTCATCCGGCTGTCCTGGCACGCCGCCGGCACCTACCGGATCGAGGACGGCCGCGGTGGCGGTGGCCAGGGCGCGCAGCGCTTCGCCCCGCTCAACAGCTGGCCGGACAACGCCAACCTGGACAAGGCCCGCCGGCTGCTCTGGCCGGTCAAGAAGAAGTACGGCAAGCAGATCTCCTGGGCCGACCTGCTGGTCTTCGCCGGCAACGTGGCGCTCGAGTCGATGGGCTTCGACACCTTCGGCTTCGGCTTCGGCCGCCCGGACATCTGGGAGCCGGAGGAGGTCTTCTGGGGGCCGGAGGACAGCTGGCTGGGCGACGAGCGTTACTCGGGCGACGACCGCCAGCTGTCCGGCCCGCTCGGTGCCGTCCAGATGGGCCTGATCTACGTCAACCCGGAGGGCCCGAACGGCAACCCCGACCCGCTGGCCGCCGCCCGCGACATCCGCGAGACGTTCCGCCGGATGGCGATGAACGACGAGGAGACGCTGGCGCTGATCGCCGGTGGCCACAGCTTCGGCAAGACCCACGGCGCGGCCGGTGCCGACCACGTCGGCCCGGAGCCGGAGGCCGCTCCGATCGAGGCGCAGGGCATGGGCTGGAAGAACAGCTACGGCAGCGGCAAGGGCAAGGACGCCATCACCAGCGGCCTGGAGGTCACCTGGACCTCGACGCCGACCCGGTGGAGCAACGGCTTCTTCGAGAACCTGTTCCGCTACGACTGGGAGCTGACCGAGAGCCCCGCCGGCGCCAAGCAGTGGCGTCCCAAGGACGGCGCCGGTGCCAACACCGTTCCGGACCCGGAGACCGGCGAGCTGAACCGGTCGCCGATGATGCTCACCACCGACCTGGCGCTGCGCTTCGACCCCGCCTACGAAAAGATCGCGCGCCGGTTCCTGGAGCACCCGGAGGAGTTCGCAGACGCCTTCGCCCGGGCCTGGTACAAGCTGCTGCACCGTGACATGGGCCCGATCTCGCGCTACCTCGGGCCGTGGGTGGCCGAGCCGCAGATCTGGCAGGACCCGGTGCCCGCTCATCAGGGCGAGCTGGTCGGCGAGGCGGAGATCGCGACGCTGAAGGGCAAGATCGCCGACTCCGGCCTGACCGTCTCGCAGCTCGTCAGCACCGCCTGGGCGTCCGCGGCGAGCTTCCGCGGCACCGACAAGCGCGGCGGGGCCAACGGTGCCCGGATCCGGCTGGAACCCCAGCGCAACTGGGAGGTCAACGAGCCGGCCCAGCTGGCGAGCGTGCTGCAGACCCTGGAGCGGATCCAGCAGGACTTCAACGGCTCGCAGGACGGTGCCAAGATCTCGCTCGCCGACCTGATCGTGCTGGCCGGCTGTGCCGGTGTCGAGCAGGCGGCCAGGAACGCGGGGCACGACATCACCGTCCCGTTCACGCCGGGCCGCACCGATGCCTCCCAGGAGCAGACCGACGCGGAATCCTTCGCGGTGCTCGAGCCGAGCGCCGACGGCTTCCGCAACTACCTGCGCAGCGGTGAGAAGCTGCCGCCGGAGGTCAGGCTGCTGGACCGGGCCAACCTGCTCACCCTGACCGCGCCGGAGATGACGGTGCTGGTCGGTGGCCTGCGGGCCCTGCAGGCCAACCACGGCCAGCCCGGCCACGGGGTGTTCACCGATCGGCCGGGCACCCTCACCAACGACTTCTTCGTTCACCTGCTGGACGCAGACATCGACTGGAGGGCGTCGGAGTCGGTCGAGAACGTCTACGACGGCCGGGACCGCACCAGCGGCGAGGTCAAGCGGACGGCCACCGCGGTCGACCTGGTGTTCGGGGCGAACTCGCAGCTGCGGGCCATCGCCGAGGTCTACGCCAGCGACGACGCGCAGGACAAGTTCGTGCGGGACTTCGTGGCCGCGTGGGACAAGGTCATGATGCTGGACCGGTTCGACGTCCCGGGGCACCAGGTCGGCTGACGCGACTCGCTCGACCGGAAGGGTCCGGGCCGGCCAGCAGGACTGGCCGGCCCGGACCTTTTCCGAGGCCGTGACCCCCGAGTCACGGCCGTTTCGGTATGCGCGCGTACCACCCCGTGCCGGACGCGTGCGGCTCCGGCAGCGTAAGGCGCAGTAAATATTGCTGTCAATGGTTTGACTGGTGGTATTTACACAACTTTTCCGAATCGGCGCCCGCGTGCATGAATTCTCTGGCAAATAACCCCCGACGCGCGCCGGGCCGGGCCGCGCGGGAGTTGCCGGCCCACCCGGTGCCCGGGCGCTGGTGGCCCGGCGGCAGAGCTTCGCTAGGCTCGCGGCGGCGCTGGCGCCGCAACGATCACCATAGGCAGCAGCCCGGTGGGCCTTCGGCGGTGGCGATAGCTGTGTGGTGCTGCCCGAGGGAGTAGGCGTGCGGAGCGAGGACTGCGGAGACGGCGAGCGCCACGGTAGCGGTCGTGACGATTACGGCTCTGCATAAACGGCCATAAGGGGAACGTTGGTACATAGAACTAGCCCTTTGCAGAAAACCAGGATTCGGCAGAAAAACGTAATCCGGCCGAGTTAGAGTGACTTTTTTTACACGAGTCAATCCAGTGAGTCAAGGGACAAATCCAGTGGCATTCGGTGAGCAACTTCGTGCTCTGCGTCTGGCGCGCAATCTGACCCAGGCCGATGTGGCCGGCGACGAGCTGTCCATCAGCTACATCTCGTTGCTGGAGTCGAACCGTCGCCAGCCCAGCGACGAGACGGTGCGGATCCTCGCCAGGGCGCTGGGGTGCCGCCCCGAGGAGCTCTACGGTTCGCCGGGAACGACCAGGCAGCCGCCGGAACTCGCCGTCCGGTATGCCGACCTCAGCCTGCAGACCGGTGAGCCGGCAGCAGCCCGGCTCGGTTACCAGCACGTGCTGCAGGACGGCGTCGAGGAGCCGATGCTGCGCATCCGCACGATGCTCGGCCTCGCCCGCAGCCTGCAGAACGAAGGCCGGCTGAGTGAGGCGGTCGAGATGTATGAGAGCTGCGTGCGTTCGGGGCTGGTGGACCCGGCACACTCGGTGTCGCTGGCCGCGACCCAGGGCTGGTGCCGGTGCCTGTTCGAGCTCGGCGAGCTCTACCGCGCCATCGAGGTGGGCAGTCGCGCCCTGGAGCAGCTCGGCCAGCTGGGAGCCGAGGATTCCGAGCAGTCGATCCAGCTGCTCGCCACCGTGGCGTTGGCCTGGTACGAGCTGGGCGAGCTGCGCCAGGCGGAGAACCTGCTCAGCGAAGGCATGGAACGGGCTGCCCGGGTGAAGTCACCGCTGGCGCGCGGGGCGATCATCTGGAACGCCAGCATCGTCGCCTCCGAACGCGGGCGCTACCTGGAGGCGCTGGAACTGGCCGAGGAGGCGCTGATGCTGTTCCGGCGCGGCTCGAACCCTCGCATGATCGGAATGTTGATGACGCTGCGCGGCTACATGCTGCTGCGGATGGATCCGCCCCGCGCGGAGGAGGCGTTGACGGTGCTCACCGATGCGATGGCGACGCTGTCGGCCGCGCCGGACAAGGTGCAGCAGGCCTACACCCTCACCAACCTGTCGCGGGCACATCTCGAACTCGGCGACGTCGACGCGGCGATCTCTGACGCCGAGCGCGCCCTGGAGCTGCTCGGCCCGTCGGCGCACCTGGAATGCGGGCGGGCGACGGTCGCGCTGGCCGCGGCGGTGAACGCCGGCGGCGATCCGGACCGTGCTCGGCAACTGTTCACCGAGGCGGCGACCATTCTCGGCACCCTGGGCGCGACCCGGAGCGCGGCCCGCGCCTGGGTGGAGCTGGGAACCACGTTGGCCGATCGGGGCGATCTGGCCGGTGCCGTCTCAGCGTTCCTGCAGAGCGCCCAGGCGATGAACCTGGTCGACGGTCCACGGCGGTCGCCGGCCAAGGCGGCCGGGCTGACCGCTCCCGGCGCCGACTGAGCCGGCGAGCGGTCAGTACCGGGGCGCTGCCGGCTCGGGCAGCGCGGTCAGCAACGCCTGGTCATCCGGGCTCAGATCCACCGTAGCAGCAAGGGCATTCTCGATCACCCGGGCCGCCCGCCGGGTGCCCGGGATCGGTATCACGCACGGGCTGGCGCCGAGCAGCCAGCGCAGCGCCGATTGCGCTGCCGTCGCACCGCTGCGGCCGGCGACCGCGCGGATGGTGGCCAGCAAGCCCTCGTTGGCCCGCAACGCCGCCGGCTGGAAGCGCGGGTTGTCCCGGCGCCAGTCGTCGGCGGGCAGGTCGGTAGTTGAGGAGATGCTGCCGGTCAGGTAGCCACGCCCGAGCGGGGCATAGGCCAGCAGCGCGGCGCCGTGGTCGGCGCACCAGCGCAGCACGCCGTTCCTCGCCGGGTCCCGGGTCCACAGGCTGAACTCCGATTGCACCGCGGCGATCGGGGCGATCGCGGCCGCCCGGTCCAACTCGGCCACGCTCACCTCGGACAGCCCGATCGCGCGCACCTTGCCGGCCCGCACCAGTTCGGCCATCGCCTGCATGCTCTCCTCGACCGGCACGGCCGGATCGACCCGGTGCAACTGGTAGAGGTCGATCCGGTCGGTACGCAGCCGGCGCAGCGACGCCTCGCACGCCGCGAGGAGGTGCGCCCGCGAGCCGTCGCGGCGGTAGTTGCCGGCGTCGTCGACCAGCAGGCCAGCCTTGGTGGCCAGGAACGCCTCGTCGCGGCGGCCCAGCAGTGCCCGGCCGAGCAGCGTCTCGTTGGCGAACGGGCCGTAGACGTCAGCGGTGTCCAGCAGCGTCACGCCGGAGTCGAGCGCCGTGCGGACCACCGCCGCCGCCTCGCCGTCGTTGCTCGCGCCGCGGTCGTAGAACCAGCTCATCGGCATGCAGCCCAGGCCCACCGCACCGACCTGGCGGCCGGCGAGGTACCGGGTCGGCATTACCCGCTCAGGTGTCGACACCGTGGCTCAGGTGTCGGCAATGCCGGTCGCCCACGAACCGCGGACGTGCCCGATGTGCCGGCGCATCAGGTCCCCGGCACCGTCGGCGTCCTGGCGCCGGATCAGTTCGAGCAGTTCGGCGTGCTCCTTCGAGGTGGGCAGCAGCTGCCCGGTGCCGGCCAGCGCGGACAGGCCGTACAGCCGGGACCGCAGCCGCAGCGAGCCGACGATGGTCACCAGCGTCCGGTTGGCCAGCAGGCCGAGCAGCGCGGTGTGGAACTCCAGATCGGCCTTGGTGTGCGCCACCATGTCGTTGTGCACCGCGGCCCGCTCGATCTGGCCGGCCAGCTGCGTGAGTTGCCGGTGCTCGGCCGGCGACAGCCCCCGCCGGGCCAGCGCGCGCACCGACGGCACCTCCAGCAGCAGTCGCAGCTGGGTGAGCTCGTCCAGCTCGTCCGGGGCCAGTTCCACCACCCGGAACCCCTTGTTGCGGACGGTCTCGACCAGCCCCTCCTTGACCAGGTCGAGGAAGGCCTCGCGCACCGGGGTGGCCGACATGCCGAGCTGGGCGGCCAGCGCCGGGGCGGAATACACCACGTTGGGCCGCAGTTCGCCGGCGATGATGGCGGCCTGCAGCGTCCGGATGGCCTCGTTGCGCAGGGTGGTCTGCGAGCCGACCGACTGCAACACCAGCTTGTCCTCGGCCGGCGTGCTCGACGGGGCGCCCGTCACCGCCGGGCTCATCCCGCCTCCACCGTGACGGTGTGCAGGCTGGTGTAGAGCTCCACCGCAGCCCGGCCCTGCTCCTTGGGGCCGTAGCCGGAGGCCTTGATCCCCCCGAACGGCAGGTAGAAATCCACCCCGGTGGTCGGTGCGTTCACCTTGATCATGCCAGCCGCCAGCCGGTGCACGGCGGCCAGCGCGCTGCCCAGGTCGCGGGTGTAAAGACCGGCCACCAGGCCCTGCTGCACCGAGTTGGCCCGGCAGATCGCCTCCTCGAGCGAGCCGACCCCGCTGACCGAGCAGATCGGCCCGAACACCTCGTCACACTCCAGCGGATGGTCGGCAGCAAGCCCGGACACCACGGTGGGGGAGACGAACCAGCCGCCCGCGCCGGCCACTGTGGCGACCGTGCCACCGGTCAGTACCCGGCCGCCGGCCGATCCGGCACTCTCGGCGGCCGCCAGCACCCGGTTCCGGGCCGCCTCGTCGATCACCGGCCCGACCGTGACGTCCTCCCGGGCCGGATCGCCCACCACCAGCGCATCGACCGCCGCCACCAGTGCCTCGGTGAACGGGGCCGGATCGCCCACCAGCAGCACCCGCTTGGTGGCGGTGCACTTCTGCCCGGCGTACCCGGCCACCGCGGCCGCGATACTGCGCGCGGCGGCCGGCAGGTCGGCGTCCGGCAGCACGATCGCCGGGTTCTGCCCGCCCATCTCGGCCTGCACCGGGACGCCGCGCTGTGCCGCGGCCGCCACCACCGTCCGACCGACAGCGGTGGAGCCGGTGAAGGAGACCACGTCGGCCTGCTCGGCGACGGCCCGGCCGGTGTCCGCGTCGCCCGGCAGCACGGCGAACAGGCCGGCCGGCAACACCGACGCCAGCAGGTCGTGCAACCGCAGTGCGCATCCGGTCGCCTGCTCGGCGGGTTTGAGCAGCACCGCGTTGCCGTAGGCCAGCGCCGGCGCGGCCTTCCACAGCGGGATCGCGAACGGGAAGTTCCACGGCGTGATCAGGCCGGCCAGGCCGCGCGGCCGGCGGGTGGTGAACAGCAGGCCGGCCCCGGACGGCGCATGCACCGCGCCCAGCTCCTCGAACGGCTGTTGGGCGTAGTAGCGCAGGATCGACACCGCGCGGGCGATCTCGCCGCGGGCCTCGACCAACGGCTTGCCGACCTCGCGCACTGCCAGGTCGGTGAGTTCGCCGGCGGCGGCCTGCACGGCGTCGGCCGCCCGGCCGAGTGCGGTGGCACGGGCGGCGGCGCCCGCGTCGAGCCATTCCGGCTGCACCTTGCGGGCCGCGTCGGCGGCGGCGCGCACCTCGGCGGGCGTGCTCACCGGCGCGCTGACCACGACGTCGTCCGGTCGTTGCGGAGACCTCGAGCTGATCATGGAGTCTGCCTCGTCTTCTAGAAGCGGAACCCGGCCGGGAACGGGTCGGTGGGGTCGAGCAGGTACTGCGCGGTCCCGGTGATCCAGGCCCGGCCGGTGATGGTGGGCAGCACCGCGGGCAGGCCACCGACCTCGGTCTCGCCGGTCAGCCGCCCGATGAACCGGGTGCCGATGAAGGATTCGTTGACGAACTCGGTGTGCAACGGGAGTTCGCCGCGGGCGTGCAACTGGGCCATCCGGGCGCTGGTGCCGGTGCCGCACGGCGAGCGGTCGAACCAGCCCGGATAGATCGCCATCGCGTGCCGGGAATGCCTGGCGGTGGAACCGGCGGCGACGAACTGCACGTGGTGGCAGCCGGTGATGAGCGGATCCGTCGGATGAGTCGGGAGATTCTCGGTGTTGATGGCCTCCATGACGGCCAGCCCCGCCTCGACGATGCCCTGCTGCTGGGCGCGGTCGAAGGCGAAACCGAGCTTGTCCAGCTCGACCATGGCGTAGAAGTTGCCGCCGAAGGCCAGGTCGTAGGCCACCACGCCCAGCCCCGGCACCTCGACCTGCTGGTCGAGGGCGGCTGAGAACGAGGCCACGTTGCGAATGGTCACCGCGCGGGCGGCACCGGCCTCGACCGCGACCTCGGCGACCACCACCCCGGCCGGGGTGTCCAGCCGGATGGTGGTGACCGGTTCGGTGACCGGCACCATGCCGGTCTCGACCAGCACGGTGGCCACCCCGATGGTGCCGTGCCCGCACATCGGCAGGCAGCCGGACACCTCGATGAACAGCACGCCCCAGTCGCAGTCCGGCCGGGTCGGCGGTTGCAGGATCGCGCCGGACATCGCGTTGTGCCCGCGCGGCTCGAACATCAGCAGCGTCCGCAGGTCGTCCCGGTCGCGCATGAAGTTCACCCGCCGCTCGGCCATCGTCTCACCCGGCAGCACTCCGACCCCGCCGACGATGACCCGGGTCGGCATGCCCTCGGTGTGCGAGTCGACGGCGTGCAGGGTGCGTACCGACCTCATGGTTTCTCCCTTACCGGTGAAGCAGGTTCTTCGATCAGCGCAGGCCGGCGGCCAGTGCCTTCTCGGTCGCCTCGCGGATGGCGGCGGCGTCGGAATCGGCCAGCGGGCCGCGCGGCGGCAGGCAGCGGCCACCGTCGATCGCCGCCGGGTTGAGGTCCATCGACAGCTTGATGGCCTGCACGAACTCAGTCTTGGAGTCCCAGCGCAGCAGCGGGTGCAACGTCCGGTAGAGCGGCAGGGCGCGCTCGAGGTCACCGGCCCGGGCAGCGGCGAACAGCTCGACGCAGGCTGCCGGGAAGGCGTTCGGGTAGCCGGCGACCCAGCCGGGGGAGCCGGCCAGGGCGAGCTCCAGGACGACGTCGTCGCTGCCGGCGAGCACGTCGAGCTCGGGGACCAGTTCGCGCAGCTCGTAGAACCGGCGCACGTCTCCGGAGAACTCCTTGACCGCGACGATGAGGCCTTGCGCGTACAGCTCGGCCAGCAGCGCCGGCACCAGGTCGACCTTGGTGTCGTAGGGGTTGTTGTAGGCGACGATCGGGACGCCGGCCTGGGCGACGATGCGGTAGTGCTCGATCACGTCGACGTCCCGGGCCCGGTAGGAGTTCGGCGGCAGCAGCATCACCGCGGGGCACCCGGCGTCGGCGGCGACCTCGGCATGCCGGCGGGCCTGCTTGGCGCCGTAGGCGGCGACGCCGGGCATCACCGTGAAGCCGTCCGGCGCGGCCTGCACCGCGGTGCGCACCATCGCCTCGCGCTGTGCGTCGGTCAGGCTCTGGTACTCGCCGAGCGATCCGTTCGGGGTCACCCCGTCGCAGCCGTTGGCAGCCAGCCACCGCACGTGGGTGGCGTAGGCGTCCAGGTCGGGGGTGTCGTCACCGGCTGTCCCGCCTGCCTCGCTTTCCTCGTTTGCCTTCCAGGGCAGCGGGGTGGCGACGAGTACTCCGTGCCAGGGCTTGCGATCCATCCGGTGCTCCTCGGTTGTTGCTCGTGCGGATAAGGGTGTCGCAGTTCGGCGGCTCAGGACATCGGGTCGGTGCCGGGCTGATCGTCCTGGGCGAGCAGGCCGAGCGGTACGGGTGCGGCCACCGGCCGGCCGGTGCCGTTGACCAGGTCCGGCGGCTGGCCGGTGCGGGCCGCGACCAGGCAGCTGGTGGCGTAGCCGCACTCGCGCCCCTGGCACCACCCCATGCCCGAACGCGACAGCAGCTTGACCGACCGGCTGTCCCGGCCGCCGGCCTCGATCGCGGCGTCGATCTCGGCCACGCTGACCTCCTCGCACCGGCACACCACGGTGTCCGGTTCCAGGGTGTCGAGCCAGAACGGCGGAACCGGGTAGACCGCGTGCAGCGCGGTGGCGAAGCGGCGCAGCCGGTCGCGGGTCCGGACCGCCGCGGACACGGCTCGCGACGCGGGCCCATCGGCTGACCGGTTCGCGGCAGCCGCGCCAGCCACGATGCCCTCGGCGACGGCCAGCTGGGCGCCGCCGACGCCGGTGATCTCACCGGCCGCGAAGACCCGCGGGTTGCTGGTCCGCTGCGCGCCGTCGGTGGTCACCGCCAGCGCCCCGTCCGGCGTGGGGCGCACGGTGCAGCCGGCCTGGCCGGCCAGCTCGGTAGCGGTGGAGAAGCCGTAGCCGACCGCGAGCACGTCGACCGGCTGCCGGCGGCGGGTGTTCTCCCGCACCCGGCCGGCGGAATCCAGCCGGGCCAGCGTCACCGCCTCCAGCCGGTCGGTGCCGTGCGCGGCGACCACCACCGACCGGGTGTGCAACGGGATCCGGTGCCGGGCCAGCGCGAAGGCGTAGCCGGCCGCCTCGGCGAGGGTGGCCGGCTGGGAGACCGCGGCGGGCAGCTGCCGCAGCCAGCGACCCGGCCGGTTGGCCTCGTGCACGCCCAGCACGTCGGCACCCCGGGCGGCCAGCGAGGTCGCGACCGGCAGCAGGAACGGTCCGCTGCCGGCGACCAGTACCCGCGGCCCGACCGCCACGCCGCTGCCCTTGAGCAGGGCCTGGGCGCCACCCACGGTGAGCACGCCGGGCAGGTCCCAGCCGGGGAAAGGCAGTTGGCGGTCGTAGGCCCCGGCCGCGAGCACCAGGACGGCCGCCTGCACCACCACTTCGGCAGGCCGGTGCAGGTCCCGGCGGTCGATCGCGGCCACCGTGCAGCCGGCCTCGCCGGCCCGTACCGACCAGACCTGGTGTTCCAGCCGGACGGTGAGCCGGCCGGTGCCGGTCTGGACGGCCAGCCGGCGGGCCAGGTCGCGGAAGGTCGCGAGGTCGTGATGCAGCCCGGGCGTCAGGTTCGGGCTGGTCGGGGAGTGCCGCCAGTACTGGCCGCCGAGCCGGGCGCCGGAATCCAGCAACACCGTGCCGGCACCCTGCTCGGCGGCGTGCACGGCGGCGGCGAGCCCGGCCGGCCCGGCGCCGATCACCGCCACCTGGAAAGGCCCGGGGGATTCGGCAGCGTCAGCAAGCCAGGTCATCGTGGCCCGTTCCGGTCTGGGTGCTCACCGTCATGCCGTCCGCGGCCGCCACCAGGCAGGCACGCTGGTTCGGAAGGCCGTCCACCTCGACCAGGCAGTCGAAGCAGACCCCGATGCCGCAGAACAGCCCGCGCCGGGTGCCGTGCCGGCGGGTCACCCGCCAGCTGTAGCTGCCGGCCTGGATCAGCGCGGCACCGATTGTCTGGCCCTCGGTGAAGGCCACCGGCCGGCCGTCGAAGCGGAACGCGGTCATGCGGCAGCTCCGATCAGCCGGTCCGGTGCGAACGGCGCCGGGTCCACGCCGGCCAGCCGGCCGGTGATCAGGTCGGCGATCAGCTCGCCGGTGGCGGGCGCCAGTCCGATACCGGCCCCCTCGTGGCCGCAGGCGTGCAGCAGGCCGGGAAGCCGCGGGTCCCTGCCGATCACCGGCAGGTGGTCGGGGCAGTAGGGACGCAGCCCCGCGTAGACCCGCATCAGGTTGACGCCGGCCAGCACCGGGAACAACTCGACCGCCTGTGCCGCGAGCCGGCGCACCACCGGGATCGAGATGCTGGTGTCGAAGCCGACCCGTTCCCGGCTGGCACCGATCAGCACCGTTCCGGACCGGGTGCCCTCGACCACCGGCGACAGTTCCAGGCCGGCATGGTCGGAGGCGACGTTGGCGACGTAGTCGGCCGAGTACACCTTGTGCCGGATCACCCGGGGCAGCGGCTCGGTGACCAGCACGAAGCCGCGCCGGGGCAGGATCGGCAGCTCGCCGCCCAGCCACGCCGACACCTCGCCGCCCCAGGTGCCGGCGGCGTTGACCACGTAGTCGGCGGCCATTACGCCGGCGCTGGTGCGCACCCCGGTCAGCCGCCCGGACGCCACCTCGGTGCCGAACACCTGGACACCGGTGCGCACCTCGGCACCGGCGGCCCGGGCCGCGGCGAGCAGGGCGGCGGCCGCCAGCGCCGGTTGGACCTGCATGTCGCCGGGGTAGAAGGCGCCGCCGGCCAGCGCGGGGGACAGGTGCGGTTCGGCGTCGCGGAGCTGGTCGGCGTCCAGCAGTTCGCTCTGCACCCCGGCCGCTCGCTGCTCGGCGGCGAAGGCGTGCAGCGCGGCGAGCCCGCCCGCGCTGCCGGCGACCACCACGCCGCCCTTGCGTTCCAGCTCGAACGCCTCGCCGCCCAGCTCGCTGCCGAGGGAGGTCCACAGCTCGGCCGAGCGCAGCGCGAGATCGAGTTCCGGGCCGGCCGCCTTGTCCGAGAGCAACAGGTTGCCCTCGCCGGCGCCGGTGGTGCCGGACGCCACCGCGGCCCGCTCCAGCACGGTGACCTGCAGGCCGGCGCGGCTGGCGTAGAAGGCGCACGCGGCACCCACGATGCCTGCGCCGACGACGACTACTTGAGCCACCTCAGTACTATGTCACACAGTACTGATAGGCGGAAGGTAGCCCCGATGGGTCGGCTCGTCCGGCAGGGTGTGTACTCGTGTCGACCCGGCGGCGAGGAGGACTTGCGGTGCGCAGCGTGACCTACTTCATGGGCGTTTCCCTGGACGGCTACATCATCGGCCCGGACGGCCGCTTCGACTGGACCGAGCCCGACGACCAGGTCTTCCGTTTCTGCATGGACCAGATCCGCGGCGTCGACGTCCACCTGATGGGACGACGGTTGTACGAGACGATGCTCTACTGGGAGGACGCCGTCGCGCAGGACGCCCCGCTCACCGCCTTGGAGCGCGAGTGGACCGCGCTGTGGAACCCGTTGCCGAAGGTGGTGTTCTCGACCACCCTGACGGAGGTCCAGGGCAGCGCCCGGTTGGCCACCGGCGGGCTGGCGGAGGAGATCGAGCGGTTGCGAGCCGAACCGGGGGACGGCGACATCGCGATCGGCGGCGCCGAGCTGGCCGACGAGGCGGCCGCGCTGGACCTGATCGACGAGTACCGGCTGAGGGTCTATCCGGTGCTGGTCGGCGGTGGCACCCCGTACTTCCCGCGGCGCGAGCGCCGGGTGAATCTCGAACTCGTCGAGAGCCGCAGCCTCAGTTCCGAGGTCGGCTATCTCCACTACCGGGTGCTGCGCTGAAGCCGGCGGGCCAGGCTAGTCGCCGAGCGATGCGGCGGCCGGCGCGCTGCGCGGTTGCTCACCGGGCGGCAGCGCCTTCTGCCAGGGCCACCGGCCCGAGATCTCCAGCTCCAGCGAGAAGCTCAGGAAGGTCCGGATGAGCACGATGCCGGCCAGCACCGCGACGCTGCGCAGGGTGGGCGTCACCGCGACGGTGCGGATGATGTCGGCGGCGACCAGCAGCTCCAGCCCGAGCAGGATCGAGCGACCCAGCTGCTGCCGGTAGCGGCGATAGACCTCAGGTTGGCGCTGGTACAGCCTGACGCCGGCGGTGACGGTGGCCGCGAGCGCTCCGAGAACGGTGGCCGACACCCCGGCCGCGTCGATGATCTTTCCGGCCGTCTCCACGGTTTCGGCGAAGGTCATGGACGGATCAGTGACCGGTCGGGTGACCAGTGGATGCCGGCGGGACGCTGCTCGGCCTGCCGGTCGGATGCGAGGGCGACGGGATGCTGCTCGGTGGTCCGGCCGGGTGCGAGGGTGCCGCGCTGGGCTTGCCGGTCGGGTGCTCGCTGCTCGGCGGTCCGGCCGGGTGCGAGGGCAACGTGCTCTGCTTGCCGGTCGGGTGCTCGCTGGGCACAGTGCTCGGCCGGCCGGCCGGGTGCGACGCGGTCGCCGAGCCCGGGTGCGTGACCGTCGCGCAGTACGCCTCGATCTGGTCCGCGCCACCGGCCGCCGTGGCCAGGTTCGCGAACGCGACCGTCTTCTCCGACACCAGGTCGCCGGCGCGCGCGTAGGCGTTGCACAGCCCGAAGGCAGCTGCTCCGCTCGGGTCCGGGCCGGCCGGAGCGGAACTCGCCGCGGCAGTCGGCGTCGAACCGGATGTGGAAACCGGCACGGGATCAGGCGCAGCGGCCGGTGAGCCGGCTGGCTGCGGCGAGTGGCCGGCACCCCTGCCGGGATGGCCGGAACCGTTGCCGGGGTGGCCGTTCGGCGCGCCGATCACGTGGTGCGCGACCTGCTGTGCCACCGGCGGCAGCGCGCCGGCATAGGCGGCTGCTCCGAAGCCGCCCAGGCCGAGCACGCCGGCGGTAAGTGCGGTGGCGATCCTGGGGGACACGGGGAAACGCATCGTCGGCCTCCGCCGGTACGTCCCACCGCGGCGTTGCTGCGTCGCGTACAGCGTGCTGTAGGTAGCGCGCACCCTGGTCAGGCCCACCAGCTCATCGGCGATCGCCGGCGCGGTGAGCGCGTCGACGCGGTCGGCGAGGAACGCGTCCGCTCCGGCCGTGTCCGGCGGACCGGAGTGTGCGCCCGGCAACCCCTCGAACGACCGCTGCCGGCCGGCGCGGTGGTCGGAGTGGAGGTGCCACGGCGGGATGGACATCGCACGTCTCAGGTCGCGATTGCCCGTCACAGCGTTACACCTTCCTTGACCAGCATCCGGGCTGGCGCCCGCAGTCCACGGTGCGCGGCCACCCGTACCGCGCCCGGACTGCGGTGCGACGATACCGGCCACCGTGTTCGCCGGCCGGCTCGCCGTCACCGACGGCGCGAAGCCGGCACCGAACACTCCGGAAGTATGGCGCCCGGGCGCCGTTCGGGCGGGTCAACGGCGCACCGCGGCGCGGCCTGACCAAGCCGGCCGCGCCGCGGCTGCCGGTCAGGTGCCGGCCCGCTCCAGCTCGCTGCGCAACACCTTGCGCTGCACCTTGCCGAGCTCGTTGCGGGGCAGCTCGGTGCGCAGCTCCACCCGGTCCGGCCAGTGCTGCCAGGTCATGCCGAGGCCGTCGAGGTAGCCGGTGAGGTCGTCCAGGCTCGGTGCCGGGCCGTCGGGCACCAGTACCGCGCACAACCCGTCCGCGGTGGGCAGTTGCGGATCGGGATAGCCGATCAGCACCAGCTCACGCACTTGCGGGTGCCGCAGCAGGACGGCCTCCACCTCCAGGGTGGGCACCTTGGTGCCCCAGCGCCGGACGATCAGATCGTCCCGCCGGCCGGTGATCCGGATGCCGTCCCGGCCGTCCGGCCTGGCCAGGTCGCCGGTGTCGAACCAGCCGTCGGGATCCAGGCAGCGCTGGTAGATCTCGCGCTGGCCGAGGTAACCCAGGCACTGGCTCGGACCGCGTACCAGCAGCCGGCCCAGCTGCTGGCCGTCCTCGGCGTCGATCCGCAGCTCGGAACCGGCCACCAGCGAGCCGTCGCTGTGAGCCGCCCAGCCCTGCGGATCGTCGGGTCGGGTGACGGTGACCGGGCCGTTCTCGGTCATTCCCCACAGCGCCCCGAGTTCGACGCCCAGCACGCTGCGGACGTCGGCGATCAGCTGCGGCGGGATCGGTGCCGAACCGGATATCAGTTGGCGCAGGCTGGACAGGTCGCGCGGGTTGCGGCGCTGCTCGGCCACCAGTTCGGTCACGAACAGCGGGGACGCGTAGACGAAGCTCAGCCCGTGCTTGCCGATCATGTCCAGCAGCAGCGCCATGTCGCCGTCGTCCTGCATCACGCAGGTGCCGCCGACGATGGCCGCCATGTAGGAGCTGAAGATCACCCCGGACATGTGGGTCAGGTAGTGCGGAACGGCGATCACCGGGTCCGTGCCGAGCCCGCAGGCGTGCGGAAGCGCGACAGCCGCGGCGTAGAGGGTGTTGTGGCTGTGCGCCACCGCCTTCGGCGCGCCGGTGGTGCCGGAGGTGAACAGCAGCAGCGCGACGTCGTCGGCGTCCAGGCTGTCGAGGTCGGGCAGCGGATGGCGCCGCTCCCACGGGGTGTCGCAGAAGAACGATTCGAAATCGAGCAATCCGGCACCCGGATCGTCCGGCCCGGTGCGCACCACCACCCGGTGCGCCAGCGACGCAGGTGCCACCTCGGCCAGCCGCTGCGGGTAGTCCACGCCGGCGTAGCTGTCGGCCACGACGCACACCTTCGCGGCGCTGCTGGTCAACACGTGGCCGAGTTCGCGCGCGCCGAGGGTGGGCATCACCGGGGCCGGCACCGCGCCGATCCGCCCGCAGGCCAGGTACAGCGGATTGAGCATCCACCAGTTCGGCAGGTGGATGGCCACCACGTCCCGGCGGCGCACCCCGAGTTCGAGCAGGGCGGCGGCGAACCGGTCCACCAGTAGCCGGTATTCGCAATAGCTGACGGTACGGGCCAGGTGGCCGCCGGTGTAGCTGACGATGGCGGACCTGTCCGGATCGGTTTCGGCCGCCCGGCGCAGGTCGTGCAGCACCGTCTCGCTCCGCCACCAGCCGTCGGCCCGGAACGCCGCGGCCCGCTCCGTCGAGGGCCGTACCAGCGTTTCCCACATCCCGCTCTCCTCTCGTCCGGCCGGCTCGGGGGAGCCGGCGCCGCAGACGAGTCTGTCGGGTACGCGGTTAATGCTCCATAAATAGGTACTGATGGGGCTCGTGCCGGAACATCACCGGCATGCCTGCTTCACACCTCTTTGTGGCGAAGGAGATGCACGAGCCGTCGGGACTTCGCCCTGCTGCTGCAGCGGATCCGTGACGATCAGAGTGCTGAACCATATCGCTGACGTGGTGCCGGTCCGGCCCGGCCGGAGTGGCACCGCTGCCCCGCCCGGCCGGACGAGGCAGCGGTCCCGGTGCTCGCGCCGGCAGGTCAGTCGGTCGCGGTGCCGTGCAGCGAGACGGGCAGCGCGACCAGGCCGCGCATCAACGCGCCACTCTCCCACTCCAGCGACTCGGCCGGCGCCGCCAGCTGCAGGTCCGGAAAGCGGGTGAGCAGCTTGGTCAGGGCCACCTCCAGCTGAATCTTGGCCAGTGGCGCCCCGATGCAGTAGTGGGTGCCGTGCCCGAAGCCGAGGTGGTTCTTCGGGCAGCGGGTGAGGTCGAGCCGGTCCGCGTCCGGGTACTTGGAGCTGTCGCGGTGCGCGGAGTTCATCGACAGCGCCAGGATCTCGCCGGCCGGGATGGTGACCTCGCCGAGGTCGATGGCCTCCTTGGTGAACCGGAAGGTGCCGACCGCGACGCCGGAGTCGTACCGGATCAGTTCGTCGATCGCCACCGGCAGCAGCGACAGGTCCGCCCGCAGCCTGGCCAGCTCGTCCGGGTGGGTCAGCAAGGTATGGATGACGTTGGTCAGGGTGTGCATCGAGGTGACGTGACCGGCCATGATGATGAGGAAGAACATGCTCACCAGCTCGTCGTCGGTGAGCCGGTCGCCGCCGTCCCTGCCGTGCACCAGCATGCTCAGCATGTCCTTGCCGGGGTTGGCGCGCCTGGCCTCGATGCTGGTGCGGGCATAGGCGATCACGCTGTTCGACGCCGCCTCGACCACCTCGGGGTCGTGCCCGGCGCCGACCAGCTGGGAGGCCCACTGGTGGAACAGTGGCTTGTCCTCGGGCGGCACCCCGAGCACCTCGGCAATGGTGGTGACCGTCATCGGCTGGGTGAAGCCGGCGAGCAGGTCCACCACCGGGCGGCCGTCGTCGAGGGCGTCCAGCAGTTCGTCGGCGACCTGCTCCAACCGGGGACGGGCTTCCTCCATCCGGCGCGGGGTGAGGCCCTGGTTGGCCAGCGAGCGCAGCCGGGTGTGCCGCGGCGGATCCGAGTTGAGCATGTGCATGGTCAGGTCGTCGTTGACGCCGATGCCGCCGGTCTCGTCCTCGTCGGTGATCATCCCGGCGTGCCGGGCGAAAAGGTGGTTGGCGCGGCTGCCGTCCTTGCTGACCCGCGGGTCGGCAAGCAGTTGCCGGACGTCGTTGTACCGGGTCACCAGCCACACCTTGGCACCGTGCGGGAAGATCACCGGATGGGCCGGCCCGGCGGCGCGCAGCCGCTCGAGGATCTCGTACGGGTGCGCCAGAAAGTCTTTCGGTAGCTCCTCGACGGCTTGGGACGAATCCACGCTCATGCAGGGTCACCTTTCGTTTTTCATGCGTTGCCCGGAGGTGCGCACGGCGCCGTCCCCCGGTGAGATCTGTGGCCCGCATGCCGGACCGGAGACTGGCCGGGTCCCGGTGTCGGTTCGATCGCAGGCGATTAGTTGTGGGCTAGGCAATATTGACCGTCTGCACTGCACCGGCCGCTGCACTAGCGAAGGCACCGCTGTATGAAGTGCGTTAGATGAAAGTGTAAACGACGTTAAGCAGCGCTCCGGCTTCGGAGAGTGACGTTCGGCGTCCCGTCACGGGCCGGGTACCGGGCGGGTACCCGGCCCGTCGGGGTATCCGATCTGCCTCCCGGTCCGCTCGTTGCCGGCGTGGCTCGGCCGGAGCGCGCTACCTTGGCGCCATGACCGCCGGCGTGCTGTTCCAGGTGGTGCTGGCCGGCCTCGCCCAGGGAGCCGTGCTGGGACTGGTGGCGCTCGGGTTCTCGCTGGTCGCCGGGGTCGCCCGGGTGGTGCCGTTCGCACACGGCGACCTCGTGCTCGCCGCAGCCTTCCTCGCCGTGCTCGCGGTGTCCGGGCGCACTCCGACCGCGGCGTCGCCGTCCGTCCTCGGCGGCCTCGCACTGGTGCTGCTGACCCTGGCCGCCGGCGCGGTGCTGTCCGGGCTGGTCGGGGCGCTCACCGCACTGCCGCAGCCGAACCTGCCGCACCGGCATCGCGGCCTGCCGGGCTGGATCGCCGGCGGCCTGGCGGCCGGCCTGCTGCTGCGTTCCGCGGCGGCGTTCACCCTTCCCCAGCAGGCGTATGGGCTGCCCGACCCGCTGCGTATCGACGCCCTCGTTCCGGGTGGGCTGCTGCGGCTACCCGGCGGCAGCACGGTCCCGGTCCGGGCGGTGTGCGTGCTGGCGATCGGGCTGCTCGTGGGACTCGGCGTCGAGATGGTGCTGGCCCGGTCGCGGTTCGGCGCCGCGGTGCGCGCGGTGACCGACGACCCGGTGGGCGCGGCGCTGTGCGGCGTGGCCGGCCGCCGGGTGCTGGTGGCGACGTTCGGGTTGGCCGGGTTGCTGGCGGGATTGGCCGGCGTGCTGGGCACCCCGGGCCGGGCGGTCTCGGTCGGCGACGGCGCCCTGCTGGGACTGGCCGCAGCAGCCGCGGCGCTGCTCGGCGGGATCGGCTCGCTGCGTGGTGCACTCGCCGGTGGACTGCTGGTCGGTTGCCTGCAGGCGCTGGCCGGTTACGCCTTCGGCGCCGGAGTCCAGCAGGTGGTGCCGTTGCTGCTGCTGGTCATGGTGCTGGCCGTCCGGGCGCCGCCCGGTGATCGCAGCGGGCTGGCCGGACGGCCGGTGCGACAGCTGCGCTCCGGCCGGTCCTCGGCAGCCGTCCGGCAGTGACCGCCTTTGGATTCGCCCAGTCGCTGTGGCTGCTTCTTGCCGCACTGGGGCTGAGCCTGCCGGTCCGCTACGCGGGGATCCCGCTGCTCGCGCAGGGCGCGTTCATGGCGGTCGGCGGGTACGCCGTGGCGTTGCTCGGCCCCGGTGGCAGCGGGCTGCCGCTCGGCGTCGCCGCCGCACTGGCGGTGCTGCTGGCCGCGGTCGCCGGCTACCTCACCGCACTGGCCACCGCCCGGTTGGACGGCGGCCAGCTGGCTCTGGCCAGCTGGGCGCTGGCCTGGCTGGCGCAGCTGGTGCCCACCGCCGTTCCGGATCTGCTCGGTGGCACCGAGGGATTCTCGCGCCCGGTGCCGGCCCGGCTGGTGTCGCGGACGCTTGGCGTCGAGGTGAGCCTCACCGACCGGGTCAACCTGGCGCTGGCCGCCGCCGGTTGCCTGCTGGCCCTCGCCGCCCTGTTCCGGCTCGACCGCGGGCCGATCGGCCTGGAGCTGGCCGGGATGCGTGAAGGTGGCCCGCTGGCCCTGTCGCTGGGGGTACCGGTGGCTGCCCGCCGGCGCGCGGTGCTGACCGCCAGCGCCGCGATCGGTGGCCTGGCCGGTGCCGGATCCACCGTATTGAGCGGGGTGATCTCGCCCGCCGATGCCAGCCCGTTGCTGTCGTTGGCCCTGCTGGCCGCGGTGCTGCTCGGTCCGGCGCGCTGGTGGGGGCCGGTGCCGGGTGTCGCGCTGCTTGCGGTGCTGCCGGCCGGCCCGCTGGCCGTTTCCGCCTCCGGTGGGGTGCCGGCGCGCGGCCTGCTGGTCGCGCTGCTACTGCTCGCCGCAATACTGGCGCCGCGGCTGATCAGGCGCGGGTCGCTGCGGCAACCCCGTGCCGTTCCGGAGCCCGATGCGCCGGATCTGGCAGCGCGGCCGGACCGGCTGCCCGCACCGTGGCCGGACCGACCGCTGGGGACCGGCGACGCGCAACCGGCCCTGGAGCTGGTCTCGGCGAGCGTGTGGGCGCCCGGCGGCCCGGTGCTCGACGGCGTCGAGCTGGAGCTGCGGCACGGCGAGGTGCATGCGCTGATCGGCCCGAACGGCAGCGGAAAGTCCACCCTGCTCGAGGTGCTGGCCGGTGGGCTGGACGCCGGCACGGTACGGCTGGGCGGCGTGCCGCACCGGGCCCGGACGGTGACACAGCGGGCTCGGCTCGGGGTGGTACGCACCCCACAGCAAGCCGCGCTGCCGCCCGGCCTGGACCCGGCACGGCAGGTCGCCCTCGGCGCCAGGCGCTGGTCGCATGCCGGGGTGCGCCAGCTGTTCGGCACCCCGCACTCGCGGGTGCAGGCCGCCGAGCTGCAAGCCTGGGTGGCCGGCATCCTGGACGCGTTCGGGCTGGGCCGGCTTGCCGGGACCGAGGTCGTCCGGCTGACCACCGGCGAGCGGCAATTGCTGCAGCTGGCCCGGGCGGTGGCCACCGGCGCGTCGGTGCTGCTGTTCGACGAACCGGCGGCCGGCATGACCGCCGCCGAGCGCGCGGTGCTGCGCGATGTGCTGCGGCTGCTGGCCGATCGTGGCGCCGCGGTCGCGATCGTCGAGCACGACCTGCGGCTGGTGGCCGAGGTGGCCGACCGGATCACCGTGCTGGACGCGGGCCGGGTGCTGGCCAGCGGGACCGCCGCGTCGGTGCGCGCGGATCGGCAGGTTCAGCGGGTGCTGCTCGGCGAGGGGTAGGCCGGCGGTCAGGACCGGCGCCAGCAGAACATCCCGCCGGCCAGCAGCACCAGCAGTCCGAACCCGGCCAGGGTGATCGGTACCGGCCGCGGTGTCAGCCGCACCGGTGCCGGCCCGGGTGGCCGGACGATCGCGAGCGAGTAGGTGAACGTGGTGTGGCCGCGCGGTTCCAGCTGGGAGCCGAGGTACGGGCTGTAGGACGAGGCCCGCGAGCCGATCGCGGCGGCCTGCACCAGCAGGTCGAGCGCGGCCCGGCGCTCGGCAGCCGGTGGACCGGTGCCGGCCCAGGCGGCCCAGCTCGGTGCCGAATGCGGTGGCGCCAGGCTGGCGGGGTCCAGCACCGGCTCGGCGGTCAGCTGCACGGTCACCGTGCCCGGTCCGGGTACCGGCAGGCTGATCCGGGTGCTGCGCTCCAGCACGGTGTCGATCCGCGCGGTGGCAGCCGGCCGGTTCCGCTGTGCCGGGGCGTCCGGATGCACGGTCAGGCTGCCGCGCACCCGCAGCGGCACCAGCTGCTCGCCGACCCGGCTGCCGGCGTCGGTGACCGTCAGCTGCGCGGGAATGCCGGTGCGGGTGGTCGGCAACCTGGCCGTCGCCGAGGCCGCCGCTCGCAGCCGGTCCAGGGCGACGGCCAGCTGCCGGGCCGGCGCGTCGGCGGCGGTCGGCAGCGAAACCCGTTGCCCGGTGGTGTTGTCCACGGTGAGCGTCAGGGTGCCGGCGCCGGGAACCTGCCGTTGCGGGCCGAGCACCGTCCGGCGGCCGGCGGCGGTGAAGGTGAGCCCGATCCGCAGCGGCAGGTGCCGGGACTCGATCTCGGGGTCCAGCTCGATCCGAGCCGCCAGCTGCCGGCTGCCGGGGGAGAAGCCCTGCCAGACCAGGTCGCCGAGACTGAGCACCGGGGCGTCGCCGTCGGCGGCCTGGGCAGCCGTGGCCGGGCCGGACTCGCGGACGAAGTAGTCGCCGGTGCCGCTGACCCCGATCCGCTGCAGCTCGCTGACCCGGCTGACCCGCCCGTCGCCGGACACCTCGACCGAGACCAGCTCGTCGTTGCGCAGCGGGCCCGGTGCCAGGTAGCCCGGCAGCTCGTCCCGGCCCGCGCCGAGAGCGGCGAACAGTTCGCCGCCGCCGAGCTGGTCGGCCTGTGGCGCGGGCAGGTCGATGGTGTCGGCCCGGGCGGGGCCGGCCGGTGCCAGCAGCAGTGCGACCAGCCCGATGCCGCTCAGCAGGAACCCGGCGGCCCTACTGCCGGACGAGGTAGCTGACAACCAGGTAGCCATGGCACAGCGGCTTGACGTTGAGGTTCACCTCGTGCGGACCTGCTAGTTCTGCCTCGGCCTCGTAGCCGGGCTCCTCGTCGGTGTCGGTCAGCCGGTACCCGGCGCCGGTGAGCTGGCCGGCCGCCCGGTCCCGGACGGTTGCCAGCTCGGTCGGTTCCCCGAGCAGCGCGCCGCGGACCACCCGGGTGCTGCCCTGCTGGGCCACCTCGGTCGGCTGCCAGCCGGGCAGCGTGGGGAAGCCGCCGGGCAGCTGGCCGGCCAGCTCCGGGTGCGGCACCGTCCGCTGCCCGCACGACGCCGGCTCGGCGGTGGCCGACGGGGCGTCGGAATCGGCGCTGCGCGAGATCGTGACCGTCGGTTGCGGGCTGGGGCTGCTGGAACAGCCGGTCAGCACCGCGACCGACAGCGTCATCCACAGCAGCGTCGCCGTTCCGGTTCGCCTCATCCACAAACCCCCGCTTCCGCCTGCTGCCGGCCGGCTGGTGGTGCCAAAGTACTCAGGTACGGCCGACGGTGCGGGGGAGGTGTGGCAATGCGGGTGCCGGTTGCGCTGCTGCTGGTCGGGGTGCTGCTGGCCGGCACCGGCTGCCGGCCGGCGGATCAGGCTGCTGCGGCCGGCCCGCTGGTCGTGGTGTCCGCGCCGCTGGCCTCGCAACCCTGGATCGGGCGCTCGGTGGCCCGGGGTGCCGAGCTTGCTCAGGCGATGCTGGCCCGGGCGGCACCGGCCCGCTCGGGCAGCCCGCCGGGCGCCGTCGCGAGGGTGCGGGTGGTCGACAACGACTCCTCGCCGCGCACCGCGGTCGTCATCGCCCGGGCTGCGGTGCGCGACCACGCCGCAGCGTTGATCACTGACGGCACCGGCGCGCTGGCGGTGTCCCGGGTGACCGATCCGGCGTCGCTGCCGGTGTTCGTGGTGTTCGACGGCGGCGGGTCGTTCCTGGATCCGCAGGCGCACCCGACGGTGTTCCGGCTGGCGCCGGCCGACCGCTACCTGAGCCGGCGACTGGCCGACTACCTGGCCGCCCGCCAGTTGCGGCGGGTCGCGGTGATCAGCGACGACTCCTCCTACGGCCGCGACGGTGCCCGGCAACTGGCCGCCGACCTCGCCTACAGCGCCGTGCCGGTGATCAGCCGGATGGTGTTGCCGGCCGCCGCGTCCGACGTCAGCGCCCAGGTGCTGGCCGCCCGGCGGGCCGGCGCCCGGGCGCTGGTGGTGTGGGCCGGCGCACCGGTCGTCGGCGCGGTGATCCGGGCTGCCCGCAGCACCGGCTGGACGGTGCCGGTGTACCTGGGGCCGACCGGTGAGGATCCGCTGGTGCGCCAGCTGCTGGCCGACCATCCGGGCTGGCTGGACGGTGCCACCTTCGTCTCGTTCCGGATCACCAGCGAGCAGGGACCGGAACCGTTCGAGCGGTTCCGGGCCGCCTACCGGCAGCGCTACGGCACCGAGCCGGTCGGAGTGAGCGCGGGAGGCAGGCCGGTGCTGCAACCGCCGGACTGGGCGATGTTCTCCTACGACGCGATGCTGCTGGTGTCGGCCGCGCTGACCGTCACCGCAGGCGTGACCGGGGCGCCGTTGCTGGCCGCCGTCGAGGGTGCGTCGGTGACCGGCGCGAACGGTGACCAGCGCGGCTTCGGACCGGGCGACCGGGAGGGGGTGAGCTCCAGCGACATCTACTTCGGCCGGTTCGCCGCGATGCGGTTCGCACCGGTGACCGACGACGCGCTGTCCACCCAACTGCCCACCGTCGCCCAGTGAGCGGATGGCTTTCTGCCTACCCGCACAAGGGGTTTGCCGTTCAGGCCTGCAGCTGCCACCGGGTGGTGCAGGCGTCGACGGCGGTGAGTTCCAGCACGCCGGGTGTGCCGTTGCGGGTGAACGGCAACCGACCCCGGCTGCTGCCCACGATGCCGCGCCCCACGGTGTAGCCGGCGGCCTGCAGCGCGGCGGTGATCTCGAGCAGGCCGGCGCGGACCGTCCCCGGGGCGGTGAAGGTGACCAGGGTGAAGCCGCTGGCCAGCTGCCGCACCTCGCCGAGCCGGGCGCCGGGCGGTAACGGCAGGTCGGCGGGAATGCCGGGCGGCCGGGTGAAACCGGTGCCGGCCACCGGCGCACAGGACGGCGCGCCGCTGCCGTTCGGCCGACCGGGGTGGCCGGTGCAGCCGGAGAGCAGCACGCCGGCAGCGAGCACGCCGGCGGTCAGCAGGGCAGCCGGCGCAGCGCCGGCCCGGAGCCTCACACGGCGGATGGTAGGCCGTTGCCGACCGCCGCGAAGCCCGCGCCGTCAGCTCAGGGCAGGCGCCGGTTGCCCTGCGGCCATCTGAGACAACCGGAAGTTGCCGCCGACCCGGTAGGGTCGTAGTGGTCCGTTCCCCACCACAGACGGCGGCCGTTGCCAGCTCACGGCCGCCGCCGGTCTTTCTCCGCGCTGGCTTCGGCGCAGTCAGGGTCAACTCATGCCGGTCGCCCCACCCCGCTTCCTGCGTCCCGGCCGCGCCGGTCAGACCGCGCCGGCCCGGACGCCGCGATGACGGCCACCGCCGAGACCGCCCGGGGTAGCGACTTCGCGCAGCTGTGCCGGCAGGTACGGGCCGCGGGCCTGCTCGGCCGCCGGGGACGCCACTACGCGGTGCGGATCTCGGCCACCCTGCTGGCCCTGGTGGCGGTGTCGGCCGGTTTCGTGCTGGTCGGCGACAGCTGGTACCAGCTGGGCATCGCGGCGGTGCTCGGGTTGGTGTCCACCCAGCTGGCCTTTCTCGGCCACGACGCCGGCCACCAGCAGATCTTCGCCACCCGGCGGGCCAACGACCTGCTCGGCATCGGGATCGGCGGCCTGCTGGTCGGACTGAGCTACGGCTGGTGGCTGGACAAGCACAACCGGCATCACGCCAACCCCAACCACGAGGAGCACGACCCGGACATCGGTGAGTCGGTGCTGGCCTTCACCACCGCGCACATCGCGGCCCGCACCGGCGGCCTGTACCGGCTGGTGGCCCGCTACCAGGCGTGGCTGTTCTTCCCGCTGCTGTGCTTCGAGGGCCTGCAGCTGCACGTGGCCAGCATCCAGTCGCTGATCAGCGGCCGGCAGCACCGCTACCGCCGTACCG